>OMLO01002452.1_pt1 | contig 14974 bp, 12 predicted proteins | sample 1674811 | NCBI WGS metagenome assembly OMLO01 (sample SAMN06265003, study PRJEB25207) | coral metagenome | isolation source: Coral host | place: Mexico:La Bocana,Puerto Morelos, Mexico | collected 2008-11-13 | reverse complement strand
TGTAACACAAGTTAACTACTTAGCTAACTTTTAGCTAACTTTTTAGCTAACTCAGGCTAACTATGTTAACTTTTTAGCATTGAGTTACTAACTTTTAGCTAATTATGTTAATTATGTTCAAGAACTAGCAACCCCCAGATCATCCAATATAATTTTGATTTTTTTAAGGATCTAGTCAATGTCGATCTCTTCAGCGGTGCGGGCGCCATCAACATTGCCTTCAGCATGAAACTCAATTTCTGACCATGGACATCAGTGCAGTGCATGCATGATGCATCATGCAGTTATAACGTTATATGAGCATGCTGGGCTAAGACGACCAAGAGCTCAAGTCGTTTCAACCTCAGTTTTCTTTTGCCATGTACATTTACAATGTATACGTATAGCGCGGCGCAATATCTAAGCTTTGGTTTGGATCAAACCTCTTTTTGCAAGGCGGCCTTTTGACGTGACGTTATCGGGCGCCGATGGAGATCTTTTGACGCCGCCAGGCCCTTAAATCCTTTTGAATCGCACAATGAAATTCATTGCAAAAACCGGCCAGATCATCATGATGTAATCCAAACATTTTTGATTCTTGCATCGATCCAGAATCGGAGTTTGTCGTTCTAAGGGAAGGCTTTCTCAAAGCCATACAAAATGTCTTGAAGATGCAGCCGGGGGCCCTGCTCACAGCAGGGCCCCCGTGTGCAAGCTTTGCCTTCATCAATCAGGGTACATCAAAGAGATCGCGGCAACGTCCATTCGGAAACTGCTTGTTGCGCTATGTGGCTGCGGCCAACCAGACCCTTGTTTTCAATAATATTATATTATTACCCAAAGTGTCAAAGACTATTGTCGATTGCCTGAAATTCACTGCTTGATCATTTTTTGAAAACTGCATGACGATCGGCGAGTAGTACAGTCGTCATGAGTCATCTCCTGATGCATCGCCAAGGATCACAGCCAGACTGATGCTCCTTGTGATTTTGGCCTTTGTGCGATGCGCAGTCACATTGATCGAGCAACCATCCAACACGATGATGGGTCATTTCCCTTACTTGGTTTGGGCGTCTAAAACTATATCTCTCTGGTGGCCGTGGCTTGAAGTCAGATTGTCGGGCACCAAGTATTTTGCACATATCATGTCATGAAATGGAAAGAAATGGAAATTTCAGGATGAACAAAACTTGTAAATGAACTGTTTGCGGAATTCGGAATTCGCCACTGTACGCATTGAGTCCAATGGCCGCTTTTGGGCATGCCAATCGGAAGCCTACAGTGGTATTCGGATCTGCGCCGGACACTCATAACTTTTTGTTTTGCCTGTTCAAAATGCTATGACACGATGATGATGCCAGCTGGTTTAAGTCTTCTTTTCACGTATCAAATTTAAGATTTTGTCGAATGTCATCATTCACTGTTTAACGTTTCGACAAGGTCTTGGGCCTACCGATTGAAAAGGAAGCTTACAAAGTCCCAGCTCAAAAGAATATCGAAATCGAAGCCAATGGTGCGGAAATACATCGATAAGAGCGGAAGAAAGCGGGTGTCCCTCGGTTCACTTTTTGGACATCATTTCTTTGACATGTGTATGTATGAATTTCTGCATGAAACGAGATAAAGTAAGCTACAATTTAGCGTTCTCACCGTTGGTACCCAGTCAGCTGAGGTGTGGCAATCCCAAGGTGCTCAAACGGTCACAAATTTATCCTCGTGGATATGGAAAGGCTGTGTGTGAATATCATCGTAAATTCATGGAGCTTTGGCTGAATTTATTTTAAAACAATCAAATTGGACTTCGATGTTTCCAAGCGTTAGGATCCTACAATTTGCATTGCAATGCAAAACAGTGCTTTTATCAAAGGTCCAACCCAACCTGAAACCCGATAGTTAAGCTGCTGGTCCATCTCCACAAGGAGAATGAGCAAAACATCTCCAATATCCGTGAAGCGATATATCCTGCATCTGGTGGCTTAGCGGAGAATCTGCTAAAGAAGGTGGAAAAGGCTGGGTGTGGATGCAAGGATATGTCAATTCATGATGATGATTTCTTTGCCATGGCCTAGATCGATGCTCGAATAAACTTTTGAGTGATCATGCGCAAAATAAAGTCTTGCGATGTTTTTTGAACCTGAATTCATCATCTGTTTTGGAGGTCCCCTATCGCTGGAGACATGCCTGCTTGGCGTCTATGGCCAAATTCTTGAAGAATGAGCGGGATGCCGGGCGATACCATCCGATCCTTTCCGAGGGATTGGATTGATCCAGTTTGTAGTGCGCCAATTCAAAAATCAACAAATTAATACGTTTCGTATGGCCACCTAGCTGTGTTTTCTGGAATTGTTAATGCACCGTTGGAGTGTGAGAATTTGGATGCATCATGGATGCATGATGCATGCAATCGAAGTAGCTAGCTATATAATCATGATGTATACCCAACTTGACACATCTGGTGGCCAAAAGCACAAAGATTGATGCATTGCTGAACAAAGGGTGAAAAAATAGCAACCAAATCTTCACATATCATGGATGTGATGATGAATTCGGTTGTTGTGGTCACATGGAACGAGTGTGCCTCGGTTTCATCCTTTTTTCTGTGTTTTTCCATGTTTTTGGCAAAACAGCTAGCGTGAAACCACCGTGAAAGAACCGTGAGTATACCGTGAAACCACATTATTGGGCGTGAAAGGCTATTTTTGGGCGTGAAAGAAAAACCTCCAAAAACACCCAAAAATATCATATTTTCACACCAAAATGATTGAAACCTTGGACATGCCGTTTTTCGTATACACATGCATCTTGAACCCCAGAAATGAAAACACAATGCATGCATACAGCGCATCGTATAGTTGTCTGCAGGATTTGGGGGTCAAGCAAGGACATCTAATCTGATCAGTGTCATGCCTGACAGTGACAGAGTTCAGCAGGCCCTTGAAAGGGCAGCCAAACGGGCTGCAAGGTCTGCCGATCTGGACAGAGTCCCAGAATGTCTTCGAGCTGATTTGCCCGAAGGTGATCACGATGAAGCGACAAGGAGCCAACTATTTTTTGTTAATTGTTTGCAAATTTGCATTAGACCAAAAGAATCATGAACATCGAACCTTCGATAAACAACTGTTCAACAAAATGCATTGAATCCAAAAAGCCCCAGTGTGATTTTTGATGCTCGATTCGTCCCCAATAAGCCATCGAAAACATTTTTTTTCAGGATCAAGGAGTCGAAGCGCAAAGGCTCAAAGACACATGAGAAAGTTGATCCACCACAAGCACCTGTGACGCCGCCGATCCGGACATCCCGGGCGACCCCATCAGAAGCAGGCATCCACTTTCATGCTGCCAGGGTTCGAGTAATTTCCAGCATCAAAAATAATCCAGACTCGCCAATCTTGCAAGCTGAGGTGCTCAATCCAAATCAGCATGTTGATTTGGATTGAGCACCTCAGCAGCCACCTAACTGCGGGCCATCGCTAGCTCATTGATTTGTTCGAGGTTTTTCTGACCATCATCATTAATTAACGGCTGACATTTCGTAATTTCAATTGGCTTTGCAATTTCAAAAAGATCATGATACTGTACCTCTTGTGTTGAAGGAAAACATCGTAAATAGCAACTCAGTAATCATAATGAATGAATTCACCCAGTAGCTTTGAAAGGTCAGACGTCAAAACATCGAGTTTTTTCTTGTGATTAGGCCCGTCATGACTGTCATCCTTATGAGGTTCCGTCAGGGTCTCTCCTGGAAAATGGCCCCCCCAACCCCCCTTTTTTTGGCCCAAAATGGGGGGGTTGAGGGGCCCAATTTTGGTGTGTTTTCGGGCCCCGCTTTTACACACCTCAAAACAGCAAAAATTTGGAACCCCACGGAACCTTATAGTCATCCTCCAAAGCACAACTTAATGAAACTAACCGCTCGACCCGGAAAGTTCGTGGTTGTGGACTACTTCTTTGCTTTGGGGAATGCACAAATATTTATAGCCAATGTCCATGCTTGCATGCATGATGCATGATAGATTGTTTATTTGCACGCAGCACGTACGCATTGTAATTAATAATTATCTACGAAAACCGTCACCGTTCATGTGGCAGGTTCTGAGTCAACAACGGTTGCAGCTCGAACTGAAGATGCAAAAGCTTTGGTGCAGCGTAGTCTTGACAGTTCTTCGGAAAAAGCACCCCAAGAGCCCAGCCCTGTACCGAATGACTCTGCCCCTCTACTCAAGAGATCTGTGAAGAGCGAACTCGTCTTGGAGCAACCAGGTGTCGTTGCAACTGCTGTAAAAGCAAAGCCTGCCCCCAAAACGGAGCTAGTGGAGCAATCGACACCATCACCAGGCCATGATGAGCAATCAAAAGCTGTTCAAGATTCGTTGATGAGAAGTTCTACAAATGACATCGAAAAGTCCTCTGGTGGCACAAAAAGTTCAGGACCACCTCCAAATCCGGATCCTCCAAATCCGGATGCTGGAGACTCAAGTTCTGAGGATTCTGAGGAGATGAGACAAAAGGAGGAGCAGATCATTAAGAAGAGGGCGGTTCACGCGCGCTATATGCGCTTCAGTCGCTCGCTCACAAGTTACTTGGCAAAACAAATCGAATCGATCGGTCTACTGGCTGGAACTTTACAATAATCATGCAAGATCGATAACTTTGAAATCATCAGGGCTCGTTGGTGATTGGTCGGTGTACTTTGCAAGAGTTGGCAATTGATGTACTTTGATCTGCGAAAATCTGCGATGTTGATCCTACATCGGAAGCTTTCGGAAAAAAACAAACTTCCATTCATCGCATTGCATTGTGGATCCAGCTTCGATATTTTTGAAAAAAATATAATTTCACTTTCTGAGGCAAAAAGACACCAATCGAAATTCGTCGAGCTGGTTCAGCTGCTTTTCGTGATTCAGCGATGTTGCAAATCCTTCAAGAACAATGGGAAATGTGCGAAGGCTGCTGGAAGCAATCTTCGTTTTACCTCCAGTTGAAGGAGAAGAAACGGAATCGTTCCTTCGGAGCACGCAAGTGGTTGGTTCGTAGCGAGATGGTGCAAAAGTTTGGTTCGGCCGCGGTGGCCGATGCCATCATCCAAGCCAAGCAGGAGGACAGCGAAGCATGCAAGACTCAAATACGATGCCATCCTGATCTTCATGGGCGTGACACTCCTGAGACTTGACTCAATCAACGTGTCATGTTTTGCACTTTGCTTTCCTTTGCACGAAGCCTGCATGGTTTGTTATTAATTGCTTTGCATGGGTCGATGGAATCCATGGAAGGATCGATACCAAGAAAGCTTGAATTAGTTCGCATCGCTCATCGCTTGCCTCCCTTTACCAAGGAAACCCGCCAATATCTCATTTGGGATGCAGAGGGCAGTGAGGAGACGGTGGATGTTGTGACATCGAAGCTTTTCAGTGCTGCTGATGAGGAGGAGCCATCGAAGAAGGATGAGAAGGAGAAGAAGAAGAAGAAGAAGTCTCCAAGCAAGAAACAAAAGAAAAGCAAGAAGAATGAGAAGGGCAAGTCAAAGAAAAGAAAGTCGACTTCGTCATCTTCCTCAGAAAGATCTTCTTCGATGGAGAGCACACCAGATGCGATTGACAGTTCCGAGTCGTCGAGTTCCAAGGTCAGTCCGGGCTAGTTGATCAGCGCATTAAATGCCTATATTGTTTTGATCGATTTCTTTGGAACATTTCGGAATCTCGAATTTTTTTCGAACTAATTTCGAAACGCAATCTGTTGGAGTTTGACTGACAAATTCATGAAATTATCGATCGAAAAATAGGAGTGTCACTGTCGCTGTATATCACATTTGATTCCTGCACCATGCGGGCGTCGTGCGTGTCAACGCAACTTTCATTTGGCAGGCCAAGAAAAGAAAAAGCAAACCCAAAGATGCCAAAAAGAAGAGGTCGTCGGCTGCTAGCAAGGAGAAAGCAAAGTCAGGAAAGAGCGGCAAAGATGGCAAGAAGAGTAAGAAGCAAAAAGAATCAAAGAGTTCGAGCTCGGAGTCAGAAGAACCAGAAACAGAAGAACAAAAGAAAAAGCGTGAGGCCAAGGAACAGGAAGATGCACGCAAGAAAGCAGAGAAGGAAGCAGAGAAGGAAAAAAAACGGCTCGAAAAGGAAGAAGAAAAAAGAAAGAATGATGAGTTCAAGAGAAATCACCGAAAGGGAACACAGGCACGAACTCGCTTGCTGGTCTGAGTTGGGAAAAAAATCAATTCGAAGCTTTTTGCAAAATAGCGTAATGATCGATACATCACATCAATCATGATGTGAGAAACACAATCGATGCAGTCGTACGTTATGATCTCAAACTTACGTACTTATATATCAGATGCATCGATCAGATCAAGATATCTGATGTTCGTGCGCGATGTGTCTGCTGTGTGATATCATGATCTGTGAATCGCCGCTAGGCTTTGAACAAGGTTGGAGCCGCTATTGTGAAAGCTTCGACCATGGATGACAAGCTGAACCAAATGCAACTTGCCACATGAACGGATTTTGATATTAAAATATTAATAAGGTGACGGGATTTCGTGAGATAATATTAAATTATATCGAACCATAATCGGTGTGAGAATTCAGGCGGTTCACGCCCAACTTTCGACATTAAATACAATAGCCGAAATCACATTGAAATTGGATACACTGTGCAATGTGTAGATCGATCTAGGGCATCGCAACTTCATCCAACACCCAACACTTCCCAATATCCAACGCCACCGGGTGGCAAAATCGCTTCCTCACCCAAGGAGCGCATCAGTGAAATCAGCGATCTTGGCAGAGATCAAGCCTCACATCGAGAGCTTGAAAAGTGCCAGAAACAAATTGCAAAAGTCGGCGGATGCAGCCAAGGTGAGGGGTTCAGAGCTTAACACGTTTTCTTCCTAAGTGGGGTTGGCTTTTGGAATGTACGCATTTTAAAAGATGAATTGAATAATGCTAGTTTTACATTGAGTTTCAGATTAAACCGTCATGCATGCATCGATCATCATCATATGCAATTTGAAATTTCAATGCAACCATTGGTCAAATCACATGCAGGTGGATCGCTTGGGGTCCTTGTTGGACGATGTGAAGGAGGTGGAAGATGTGATGGAGGAGTTTGGAAAGCTTCTCAAATCCTACAACATCAAGTGATCGCGATCATGATATCCTTAGCTGATCTTTGCTGCTTGGGAACGCAAAGCTCCAATTTTGAAGCGTAGTGTAGGGATGATGTACCACTGCCTCCAGCGAGCCGCACCACACAGTGAATATTATTTCATATGCAATACCCTGAGGGATATGCTGACCGATTTTTTTTGTCGAAACTGATCATTGCATCATATGATCATGATATATAAATTAATTTAGAGCAACGATTCATAATTTCGGAAAAGTACTATACATCGAAAAGCACATCTTATCAATGGGATCTTTCGCTGGGCAATGCACATCGAATGGTGTCACGAACTATTTGATAGTGGTCTTGGCTGTCCAAGTGCAATCGTACACTTGGTTAGGAAGCTAGGCCATTCAAATGCCGTTCTTACGATGTTTGAAAAATGATGACTTTTTGCTGACGTTTGAGGTGTGTACATGCTGCATGATGCATGGATTTTCATCGCCTGATTTGCCTGGTTTTCTCTTGTCTATCGACTTCTCCCGTTCCCAATGCGCAGGTGCGGGCAATCGTGAAAACCCTGATGCGATCACCCTTCGTGGCCATATCGACGATGTTGCTTCTGGTGTCACTTGTCATTTCGAAATTTCCATGTTTCTTAAATTTCCCTAGAACATCGAATCCAATGGTTTTGAAAGTCGAGTTTCTCACCATGGTACCACACCATGCACCACACATTTGATTTTTAAGATCAACTTGCGATGTCACGAGCTGCCTGAAATCACGATGCCAACTCGCAATATTCAAAGAGCAAAGGCCTCGAGTGTTAAGAAAGCGATGAAGCGAATCCGAGATCAAGTTGCAGTGGCTTATTTGCACGTTGCTGCAGTGTGGGGGGGGCAGCAGTGTAAAAAAAAACTATAGACCCCACATTAAATTAGCTGATGTGCATGCACCCTCATGCACATATATTTACACGATGCTCCGGTTTGGGCTTGGGTATCGATCTAGTCATATCCTGCATCATGCACCTCCATGTCCATGTACGATGAAAACGGTTTAGCTTTTTTTGGGGTCCGGAAATTCGAATTGATTCGAAATAAAACCGATTAAAACGGTCAACAAACAATGATTTCTTGAAACATGCCCCAAAGAGAACACAGGACCAGTTGCCTCATGGGTGTGGCGTTGTCTTCGCTGCATGTGGGAACAGAATTAGATGCACGTGCACATGCAGCGAGACAAAGGTTGGGGGTTCGACTCCTCCCTGGTCCGCTTGTTTCGGCTTTTTGCATGCATGCATGCTATCGATAAGGCGGGCCAAGTCCTTTGTAGAATATATAATAACGATCGATATGCGCGCTGTACACTATATCATTTTTAGATCGGCCCATTTATTTATAAAGTACCATGCATGATTTAATCAGATTTACATCGACATCGAAACATGATACATGATGAAACAATAACGACCAGCCTGCAAATCGCTGCAAATGATATCAATATAAAACCGACATGCATGCATGATGCATGCATGCATGGATATTATAATATACGCGTATACGTGTATCACGTGTTGAACCATTGATCGATGCCATGCAAACAGGCATCAACTTTTATTTCAACTGTGGCCGCCAAGGAAAGTCGTCACTTATGCCACCAAGACACCCTGAAGATTGCTGCCAGCTCGGGAAAAAACGATGTGCGCGATTTTTGGCGCTTCAATGAGATCGATGTGGCACCTTGGTGGCGGTGATAATTCATAAAAAGGATTCTTCCGGGACAACTGTTTACCCTGCTTATTCCATCGACACGCATGCATATCTTTTATTTTGAATGTAATATAGCGTATACATGCATGATGATGCATACATGCACGCAGCGCCAGTACCATAATACGTACTTTTTTTTTGTGGTTCGCAAAACAAGATCCACCATTGAGTCTGAGGAAATTGAATCGATCAGGGTGCCTGTGCGCAACAAGAAATCCCCCACCGGCTTCAGTGTTGAGACATATCCGATTTTACATCCGCATCGCATTATCAGTTTTTTGATGGATCATGTTCAAATCAACGTGTGCAAAGCGGAAGTTGCAGAATATTGGCAGCATGCAAGACGAATGGGTGAGCAGTGGGCTGTGAATCATCCATCGCCTGGTGATCACATACCATTAGGCCTCCACGGAGACTCAGCGAGGCTGTGGACGCAATGCACATTCGAGAAGTATACCGCGATATCCTTTAACATCTTACACTTCAGACCAAAGTCTGTTCGGTATTCCCGCTTTGTGGTGTTTTCTATTCCAACAGCAAAACTGTTCAAGAACAGAACACTGAACAGCGTATGGAGGAGATTGGCCTGGTCTTTTGAAGCATTGTACCAGGGAACTTACCCTCAAACTGGTGTTGGTGGGGCTCCGCTGACAGATCACAATTTGAAATTTGCAGGGCTTCCTATCACTAAATCTGGTCAACGTTTCGCATTATGCGAGTTCCGAGGTGATTGGGAATGGCATTGTAGTATGTGGAGGCCGACAGCAAGCTGGCAATCCATCAATATTTGCTTTAAGTGCCCTGCTGTTGCTGCAGGGGAAAGTGCTGAACTTTTGTATTGGAATATCAAGGAGCCTTGTGGATGGCATCAGCAGGAATTTGGGCTTGAACAATTTTTGGCCCGCAGGCTTAAAGATACGAATCTATGTATCTTGCCTCATGTTTTCTCCCCAGCGTTTTATTTTGAATAATTTCGGTGAGGATGATGATAATATACGCCGATATCGATATCATGATCATGATGTATTTTAGCCAATGTGCTTTGTCACTTGTCGTGTCATTGTTCTTTGGAAGCCCAGGTCCGCTCCTAACTTTGCAGGGGTTCCACCCCAGTATGTTGAAGTGGTGTACTATGCACACATTGAACCTGGGATTGCTATTTGTCGCAAATGCAGCGGCATTGAAGCTTGCTTGCAGTTATTGTAGAGTTCACCAACTGATGTTGATCGATGCAGTCGAATTTGCTGGTGAAAAATCAAAGTGGTTTGAAAAGGGTACATCGTCAAAACATGCAATCTTTCCGGGCGTTTTGTACCATCTTTCCGGCGTTTTGTACATAGCCTACGCTGCTGTTCAAATCATCCTCATTGAGCCTAGGCTGCTTCTGACAGAAGACCTTGCATATTTCGGGCACGGCACCTTTGTTGAGCAATTGGATGAAGCTTATCGTGCATTCACCGCATTTTGCAAGAGCAAGAAGATCCGCCACACGCAAGCACCCTTTACCCCGAAAATGGTCACATGGCGTTGCTGGAAAAAACATTTTTATGCATGCATGATGCATGCATGCATGCATGGCACGCATAATATATTATGTTTTTCAAATATCGAACGCAACCTGAAAGTCGATCATGCGCTCCAAAAAACCACAACTATCCTGAGGTGAAAAAGAAAAACGGAGAACATTTATTCACAGCCAAAGCCTACAATGGCCGAGTTGTGCTTTTATGGTTGGCGCAGTGTCTGTTACACGCGGTCGAAATGTATCCTGACCATCAAATTGTGGTGCTTACATCAGTTGCAATGAGCTTTGGCTTCTATTAATTCGCTATATTTCGATAATGCGTGTTAGCTAAGTTTTTTCGACAACGCGATCGATCCTACACTTGCTTTGTACACTTCATGCGCCTATACCAAAACTCTCCCCATTGTGCCAAGGAGCGCCATCGCTGAGTTTTTCACAACCATGGAGCTGAACCCGCGCTTTTTGTGACATGGCGGACAGCTGCTTAAGGGTGACACCTAGATCGATAAATATAAATTGATCGATGTTTTGTATTGTTGGGAGATCAAGGCTCCTGGTTGTTTCCTCACAGAATTGAAATAACGAGCTTAAACACTTCGAAAATTGAAGAAATTAGTGATGCCGACTGCAAGCAACCGGCTTTCGGACTTGACAATTTCATAATATGTGCGCGTGGAATCTTGCAAATATAGTTGATAAATTACATTGTACGCTTGCTTGGAGCCCCCAATCCGAGGACGCAAGACCAAGCCCAAAAACTTCACGATGCGGGAATTCGTTTTTTGGAGCATTACACAATTTTGTGCATCGAGCACATCAGGCACAAACAAAAGCTAATTGATCATGATGCATTTTTAATTGTGACCAGAAGTGAATCGTGAAACCAGTGTCACACGGCCAGGCTGCAAAAATCAACTTGGCTTATGAAGCCGAAATATCACGTTGCTGGGCTCATTGATATCCCCGGACCAAAATGGAAATGCATCGATTGCCTGAAAGTTGCAAGTAAGAACCGGAAGTGTCGATCAAGGTCATGGCCCATATATGCAAAGATATTCTTGCCTTTCGTTCCTTGGATAAATTCATGCATCATGCATTTTTTATGTTCAGTGTGTGGATTTTTTTACTGTGAGCCGGCCGGCGGCGACCTGCAAGGAGTCAACCCGCGTTACCAACACACATACCTGGATGAAGATTCAATGCGGTGGGTGAAAGGCCACCTGTCTTTGATTTATTCGCCCGATGTTAGCCAGTAGTAAATCCCTAGGGTTCCAAAATTAGCCGGGGTTAAAGCCTATTATGAATATAAATAGCGCGCGCTAGTATCAAAAAATAATATTTTGGTATTGAAATCTTGGCCACAAACAGTTGCAAGGAATTCAAATTCAATCCACTAGTAATTTTCTGTTTCCAGATCAGGTATGAGTGCACGAGCACATCCAAAAAGACGACACAAATGGATCCTGAAGGCTACAAAGCTCAGGCCCGCCCGGCCACTAGCGTATAATATAACCCTAGCCCTGGAACCCAAATGACATCTTTTTTTGGAGATTTTGAAGCTCGATGCCCCAAAACAAGGCCCTGTCGAATCAAAATACTGCATTTGTCATTTGCCGTTCCAGATAATAATGCTTTGGTTCTAGTCCATCTCTTTGCCCAACTTGCACAGGCTATTATCAATGAAGCACTGCGCATCTCGAAAGCGGCGACTTGTCCTATTTTGTGGGTGGATACTGTTGACAAGCTTTGCGAAGTCAAATCTAACTGGCAAACATTGTTCAATTGGTGTGGAAGCCAGGGAGAATTCGCAACGCACTGTAACAATTCTCAGGACCAGAAGTCCAAGGAGAAGGTGAATGATGCCGGCATGACTTTGCGATGGGAAAAAAAAAGTGGTCAAACTGGTGCAAGTTGTTGCGTGATTGCGAAGCGTCATTTTCGATGAATCGTGAAATAGGCTTTCAGCCAAAGGCTATTGTTTAAATAGGTTTTGGAACCCTAGGGTATATGTATATATATATATTCAATTTATCAATATACACTTCCTCAAAGCTTAATTATCAGGGTTCTATTGAAGTTGGCAAGGTCAGCCTTTGGGTGAAGCAAGTCTCTCCAGGTACCAGTGATATGGACCACACGATTCTAAATGAATCATGATGAATCAGAAAATGAATGAATGAATGAATGAATGAATGAATGAACGAACGAACGAACGAACGAATGAATGAATGAATGAATGATCATATGATCATGTCATTTTTCAAGACTTCTTCGTTCTCCATTCCTGTTTGATATGTAGATTGTAGTAGATTGTATTAGATTGTTGTACAAGTTCCACCTTTCCTTGGCCACAAATTCTCCTCAACCCCGTGTTTTGCCTCGTCTAAGGACTCGGCTGCCTTAACCTACAGGAGTCCAAGTGCCAGTGTGAGGGACAACCAAAAATCACCCAATGATCTATTTTCATCTATTTTCGTAGGAAACCGATAGATGTTTGGGGGTAATATTTGAGACATCCATGTATCATGATTCTGTGGAAAAATCTGGCCAAAAACATCCTCAAAAAATCAACAAATCTGTATAAAATCTTGAGCCAAAGAAGCATCCAGCGAGAACTGCAAACAAACAAATCCAGGCAAGAATTCTCCACGCATTGAATCACTTGACAAGTCTAGATTGGAAAATGCCCAAGGTAAATGCAACATAATGCAACATCTTCTCACCTGGCCTGTGAGATGCTTTTATCAGTGCCTTTGCTGGAGGTTTACCACTGGCTGCCTTGGCGAAGATGATCCGAAGGTGTTTTTTTTGCAAAGGTTACATTACGGTATCTGAATCCGCCACCTGGATTTATGTTCCAATTTGTTACGATCTGTGAGATGTCCTCTTGAAGTTTAGAAAGAAACTTATAATTTTGAATATACCTCGAGTTCTTAAAACAAAACAACAGTGGCACCATTGTTTTGAGCAGCTGCCACGTCTGCACGATGGTCCAACAGCAGCTTTGCCACTGCCTCGTGGCCGGTAAAAGCAGCTTCCCCCAAAGCACCATTTGCAGCTTCCATGCAAGCTCCCGACCGCAACAAAAACTGAACAATGTCCAAACGATTGTTCAGCGCATTGATCTTCAGCAGGGTGGTCAACCAGCTTGTTCGGTCTTCTTCTGGGACATGGTCTTTCATCTGTGCAAATTGGTTCTCTGTAAAGCAAGCGCCATGCTCGCAGCATTTGGCCGCAGCTAAGTGTCGATTGTGCATCAAGTAAAAGCGCAGCAAGGCCGAGGAAAGCAATGCCTGACAATGTTGGTCAAACTCCATGAAGGAGTGGCTGAACTCCTCAATCTCCCCAATGTGATCATTCATGAAATAGACCCGCATACCCGTGAGAAGCTTCCTCTGGCCAGGATTTGCAATCTCCTCGCAGAGACGAGTGCATGACCACGTTATAATTATCAATTTCTCAATCTTTTTTTGATATGGCATAAACGTTTTATGAAAAAAGGCGCTTGCCGCTTACCATTTTTGTTAGATTATCAGTAGGTTGAAACGTGGTTAAACCACCACCTGTCTCCTCGCAAATGCGGATCTGGTCTTCTTTGACTGATGCCTTCGCTTTCACAGCTGAGACCTCCCAAAGAGCCTCACAGGTGCCTCGCAACAAATCTTCCACGGCAGAGTCAGCTTCCTGTGCCAAGGTTTCAGGCTTTGAAAGGGAACCCATCTCACAAATCAGTTCGAAGGGCTTTTTGAGCTCCTTGAGCCGGGAAATTTCAAACAGGCACCAAATCCTCTTGAAAGGATTGATCTCTTCATCAAGGACCATGACTGCACCATCTTCTGCCTGTGCCAATGCCGCATTGAATGGTCCCTGCATTGGATTCTCTCCAACCTCATCTGCTACAGCATGTTGATTCAAAGCGAAGAGGCAAATCCAAAATACCACAGATTTGGGGCTCTCAGTCCTCATTTGAGCATTCATCTCCGCCCACCTTCGCAGGGCAGTGACGGTCTGGCTGAACAAATGACCCCAGAAATGTGAGACGAAGCAGTCGACGATGAGACCGCTTGGGTTGACAAGTTCCGAAAATGACATTGCTTCGTTTGCCGGTGGCACCACATTTGCACTATCCTGATCTCTGGCATCACAGCTGCCGGGTTTTGACATAGGGGTCACCACAAAGCTGTCCATAGCATAGAGGTTGGCTGCCTGCGTAAACTTCTTTCCCTCAGAAATAGCTTCTGCATGTTCCAAGTTGAAAGCATTGCACTTGGCATCAAGCCAACCAGATGTAATGAAAATGGACTCCAACTGCTGCAACTGTCCCAGTGCCATGCCTCGCAAAGAGTGGGGAATGGTCAGCCTACTTCTGCTTGAAAAAAACGGTACATCTGCCACGATCTGAGCGAAGCGTTCCTTGCTGATCCGTGCCTCACCTGCCATGAGCTGCTGGAGTTTCTCAAGGGAAAACTGCAAACCAAAGGCCCTGGCTGCTTGCTTCAACTCATGCATGTCCAAGTCACCTGAGCTGTCCAAGTCACAGCGCTTGGCCACGAAGTGAGGATCTTTCAGCTTCATCTTCAGCTCTGAACTC
>OMLO01002451.1_pt1 | contig 14975 bp, 10 predicted proteins | sample 1674811 | NCBI WGS metagenome assembly OMLO01 (sample SAMN06265003, study PRJEB25207) | coral metagenome | isolation source: Coral host | place: Mexico:La Bocana,Puerto Morelos, Mexico | collected 2008-11-13 | reverse complement strand
GCGATCCTAGGGTCCATTGACAAAGAAAGCTCGACGCAGGCGAACCATGTTTAACAAACTCTAGAACGTTTGGTATTTAAGTTGATGATCAAACAGAACCGCAGGCGGGACGTTTTGCGAGCGAGTCTTCGGAGGCTGTTATCAGCTGAAACTGATGCATCGCCATCAACAGGAATATCGAAGTTGGTCCCGAGAGTCTGGGAAATGACAGCGCGGAAAATGCTCCTAAAGTTTGTCATCTTCGGTGTTGTTTTCATGCCATTTTTAACACAAGCAGAAGCAAATGTTGCAGGTATGTATGGATTTTAATATTTACCAAATACGCTTGTCTGTCTTCAGAAAATGTATTCACAATAATATTACTAGTTGAAGTGTTCAGTAGTTAACCATGCAATATAGATTGTCGACCTTCAAGTTATGCTACATCTTAACCACACATAAAGCAACACTTGCTATATAATATAAAACACCAAAAAACGAACCTCTTTTAAAATTTACAGATGTACTTCACAAAGCATTATCGCCTCAGACTACAACACCGGAAATGTCAAAATCCGACAGCCATTCCCTGTAGTTTCCATATTTTAAACAAGGAAATGCTTGAGACCCCAAACCGAACAAACACTTTCAAACAGACATTAATTTTGAAAGTTTTAGGGTGTTATTCTGTCAAAATGCTTTGCATTCTTAGTTCTTAATAATCTCTATCTATCTAACCTCGGGGCAGTTAGGAATTGTCTATTGGGAGACACGTTTCGCTTATCCGCAGTGTCTGTTCTGAATGGCGACTCCTTTTTATCTTGTTGGCGGGTGTTTTGATCTAAATCTACTCACACGTCATTATCCAATGTATTCCTGGTTTCAAGTTTGGAAAAGGCTTTTATCCTTCATTTATTTCACATCTAAACAACCTCACTGTGGACACAAACAATTAATTATTACCTCAGGCGTGCTGCTCAACAGGTGTGAAAAGTGTACCTGAATTAGGTTAATTACAATAATTCACTTTATGGCGCAAAGACAGTTCTGGTGCTTTCTTGGCTAAGTAGGCTGACCTTCATCAAACATGTCAAGAATTAGTCAACTGTGAAGAACAAGGTTATTTTAATATACTCGATAACTTGAATAACATTGTTTTGAACCTTCACTGGTCACGTTTTTGTTCCCAGACCCTCGATTTATTTTTGTCACGTGGTCAGCAAAGCGTAACGACATTTAAATACGAGTAGTACTAGGGACGAGAATGGACACTATTCTCGTATGCTTTAGCATGCAGCTACATACCCTTGAACCGGTCCCTCTTTGGGAGACATCTTGTAGCCCGGGGGGTTTGTTTTAAACTAGACAAGCGTTTTTCTTGGTTTTTATGTATTTAAAATAAAAACCCGTCTATGGGTTATATTCCAGCTTGTTCTCCATCAAATACAAATATTGTCATTGACGCTCGGGTTCTCGGTGAAATCACGACACCTGAATTCCCGGATGGCTCACCCGACACTTCCTGTACCTGGAAAATACAAGCACAAGAAAATTCCCGACTGGAAATCACGATCAAGGACCTGAAGCTACCCGGGGTCGATAAGTATTTAATAATTCGTGACGGTGCTGAAGAGGGAAGTCCTCTGATCGGGAAGTATGGCCCCTGTGCGAGTGGCTCGCTTACACTCTTCAGTACTGGAAATTCTGCTTTTCTCCAACTGGTGTCATCTGCCTTCACGGTGAATTACAAGCTAAGAATTGCATTCAAGCCAATTGATTCTGGTAAATTAATAAAATAAATGATCTAATATATTATAATATTTAAAGAGGAAGCCACATCACCCTTAGCTGGCTTTCATGCGGCCGGGTCCTCTGACCTGATCGCATTCAAATTTGGCAAAGTTTGTTCTCGTGGAGGGAGGAGAACCAGAGATCCCAAGAAAAAAAAAACTCTCGGAGCAAGGTGAGAAACACCAACAAACTCGACCCATACATGACACTAGGCCGGAATCGAACTCGTGCAACGTTGGTGGGAGGCGACTGTTATCACCACTGCGCCATCCCTGCTCTCTAGCAGTGGTAAGCAGTTTAATGCAGCAATTATAGCTGCATTTAGAGGTCCTTAAACCTTATGCACAGACATATTTTAACCCCCTGGATTCTTGCTGACTTGGACCGCAAGGCAAGACAGTGCAGTAAACTAGAATCAGTTTCTTAGCTAGTCCCGAGGATGAAATGGTAACTAAACTATATACATTTGTTGTTACCGGAAAAAAAAAACAACTCACAAGTCAAAAGTACCATGTCCATATCTTCTTGAATATCTTGCACTATTTTTTAGGAACTAGCTTACCGTTATTTAGTCAATCAGTAGTACACTGCTTTTTTGATCGTACTTCTGATATATTTGACGCTCAAGCATAGATTTCTTTTCTATTTCTTTGCAGACGACATTGTTTGCTCAAATGGAGAAAATCCGCCAAGTAAGTTTAAAGCTCTTCAATAGTAGATTAATGGCTTGTCCCACGATCTTCTACACTTGCCTAGTACAGAAGCATAACAAGGCCGTGACAATACTAAAAGGTATTATGGGAAAAGGTTGCTGTTGCTTGATCGAAATTCCCGATCGGTTTCAGAGAGAAGGAAGGAGAACCAAACTTCTCTTTTTATTATATAGAGACGCATGAACTTCAAATTAAACAGCGGCAAAAGAACGCTGCTCACAAATACCATCTAATATCACCTATAATACCTTTTGGCATTGACGCGTTTGCTTTATAGGAAAATCTGTCTCTAAACAGCTGAATACCTTGATAAGAAAACAAATTGTATCATTACATATTTAAGACAAAAATTGCTTTCTTCAAAATTTGTACATTTTTTATACATTTCGTCACTTGTATAACGCTTGAATGCTTTTTATTATTTTCATATATTCAATAACGAATAACAATATATTGTCAAAAACAAACAGACAAACAATAAAGATCATTACATAACAAACATCGACAGCGAACAAACAACAGGAGCTAGACAAATCCAAGTTTGAAATAAACGCCGAGGGTAACAGGAGATAAAAAATAGTTATGAAATTTCCTGCCGAAGTCGAAGAGTACTTTTTGATACGGTCTGTTCTATTCAATATTTAGATTTATGTGGTCTTAACACCTATCTGAGGGAATCGTCAGGTGTTGTAAGCAGTCCAAACTTTCCAAACAACTATGGTGCCAGCAAAAATTGTTTATGGACAATCGTTGCCCCTCCTGGGTACCGTGTGCACTTCACAATTCACTGGTTAGGCATTGAAGACCATCGGTATTCTCGACCGGGGAGTTGTGGAGACGATAGCATCTCAGTAAGCGAGTATCGGGGAAACTATACCAGGGATGTGGCTGTACTTTGTGGTTGTAAACGTTTGTTTACGTTTGTCTCTTTCATGGACAAAATGTGGGTGAGGTTTTCGTCGTACAAGAGGAACAACTGGCCTGGTTTCTATGCAACCTACAAAACTCTCGGTGAGTTTTTGAGAAGGGCAAATGACAGGAACTATCCTTCACTGTACTAGACGAGTAGTTCTTTAGTAGTTTGGGCTTGTCATATAATTTTAAGTTATTATATCTGTTTTCAAAAAGTTTATTACCCTGGGTAGAAATGTCTCAAAATAGGATGGCACAGCTGTGTGAATATTTAATGGCCACTTGTTTTGGTGGTAAAGTGACCAGGATTTGCATCAACATCTTAATCTATAATCTATAATCTGCAAAGAGATTAACACATCACCATTGTTACAGCTGATATAGAAGAAAAAGATTGCTTGAAATGACTCGTTTTGTTTTTGTTCTTCCTCTCAGCTCCTGAAGAATGCCCAGCAGGTGAGACCAATTGCTCGCTGACAAGCACAAATGTAGCTGGTTTCGATGCCCAAGGGCAGGTCTGCAGAATTTCAGGTAAGTGTTTGTTAGTAATACAAAGACAGGGCATTCTGCTACGCACCATGTCTTCTTCCCGTACCCTGCATACCTGGGGTATATACCATACATGTCATTGTAACGATAAATATGACCTTTATTGCACGGGAAATGAGTTTGATGATGAGTTTGGTATGACATAAATACTCCAATAAATGGGTAGCCGTAAAATAAAAACGTTTGGCAATACTATCTCAACTAGAGGTCCATAATTGTCGCTACCACAAAATGTAGCATGCGCCGAATTTTCAGTATGTCACATAAATATATTTCGTTTGCCGGCTGAGGTCTTGAAAATGCTGCCCGACGCCGCAGGCCGAGGGCAGCATTTTCAAGCCCTAGGTCACAGTTTTTCACTATACGGACCCACCCTAGGCAGGTAAATAACTTATTCATTTTTTCCAAGCTCTCAAACGAAAAAAAAAAAAGAAAAAAGGGAAAAAAATCACGCAAGCGTTACTGTGACCGTGGTCAGAGATAGGAAAATCCGGACCGCGCTAAGAACCAATCATATTGTAGGATTCGTCACCTTGCGCGCTTGGAAAAAATGAATTGGTGTTACTGAGCACAAATCAGCAAATCTCAGTGCAGATCCCCCAAAACAATTATTTCAGTTTTGATTTCCTTGCCCACAAGCGTAGGTTCTTAAAATCTACAACAAACAGCTGAAACTAATACTAAACTGAGCTTATACACTTTGCTAAGTTCATCAGAGCGAACCTGAAGTTAATGCGAAAATAGTCTGGAATAAATTTAGTTTAATGGCATGTTTCTTTTCTCTATACTACAACTATTTTTTCAAAGAAAAGACCACTACAAAAGTAACAAAACAAGGGACACCATCGTTGCTATCAAGCTCTGTGAATACATTAGCACGGTTAAGACGTCTGACGAGCACACCAGCATTGGAAATCAACACAACTGCGCATCCGACATTTTCTGAAAGTTATAGATGGCATTTAAACACTTCGTCTCCTCAGAAGACCATAGCGATTGAGATAAAAACGCAAGCTTTTTCCTCACTGATAGTCTTAGCTACGTCGATTCTTCCAAGACTCAACGCCAGTGCAGAAAAAGTAGTACCTTCAAGTGAAGTTATGAAGCCTACATCTGTGTCTTTGATGAGATTAAACACTTTGGAACTTGCTACTTCTGTCACTAGTTCATCAAGCTTTCCAAATCAAAATCATATACAAGCAAGCTCCTTTGTTACAGTCGAGGACAACAGCGGTATACGGTCTCCCATTGGCCAAATAAAAATTCGAAGGGACGTTTTCACGTCAAGTTATGTTCTAGGAACCAATAAAACAACACCTGTAGTACTAGGGAGTTCTTTAGCTCAAGCACAACATGTGATTACCACAAGAAAACCGGAAAATGTTTCTAGCGAGGGTATAAGTATGAAGCCAAGCATAGCAAGTGAAGAAACGGCCTCTGGGCTACAAACAACGCCAGTGGAGCGACCTACAACACAGCATGTTCCAATTACCGGCACTGAAAATCCCTTGATTGGTAAGAATAAAAATCGACTAGGATTATTTTATTGTTTAGGTTACGTTGGTGATTTTTTTTTTCTTTTTCAGGTCATAGAACTGCTTTGAGATGTTTACATGTAAGGGTTTTGCTGGGTGAAATTCAGCCTAAAGCGCCACGGAGGGTCTGGAGACTTTTCAGAGTCGTTGACTCTGAAGATATCTAGCCTGTTCAATTTTGACAAAATTTCACAGACCGTCGATTACATCCGACAAATGAGTGATGTTGCATGCCTTTAAGTATCAACCGCTGATGTAGCAAAGCCATACAAAAACGTGTAAATGTAAAACTGCTTAGTTAGCTTTCCAGGCTGACGGTTAACTCCGCTTCTCGTAGCATGAAGGAAGTACTTCTACGCATTCCCTCTCTTTTCTTTCCCCATTGCTTCGATGCTAGTCCATTGCAATACAGTTTTTCTCAGCATTTACCATCAATGGTGCTAATTTATACTCAGCTGGGTAAAGACAGAATCTCTGTTTGATTAAAGAATATTGCCGATATACACAACACCATGAGGATTAGATTAAGCATTTTTTATTCGTTAAGATGCAAAACTAACTCTGGAATACTTTACCAATAGGATATACCTTTGCTAACGTCTTGCATATTATTTGAATTATCAGGATTAGAAGTGAAATGCACTCACTATGTTATGGAGTTAACAATCTCAAGATTCCTGCGACCTAATCTTGTCATCAGCTCACTTCACCTGCAAGACCCAACATGCAAGGTGTCTTTCGTTAATGACACGCATGCTTTCTTGAATGCTCCGCTGGATGGGTGTGGCACGCAGCAAAGGACGTCGGAGAAGTATTTCATTTACATAAACACCATGACAGGAGACGAGAAGTCTTCGAAATCCAGGGCTGAAATTACAAGGAAAGGAAGGTTGAAGTTTGAGTTCAAGTGTTCGTTTAAAAAGCTTCAAGTGCTGTCCATTGTCTCCTATTCACCGAGACAAAAAGGGGTCCGTATTGCCGATGGTAAGTAAGGGACGACTTACAGCATAAAAAAGGAAATTTCTTTTTCACACTGATCACGCGACTGAAATACAGAGGTGTAAGAGAAGAGAAAACACAAAGCAGTTCATTTTCCTTTTTTGTTCTCGCAGTGTTTCTAAAACTGCTTTTAAAATTATACAAATAATCCGGAAAGTATGGGAAAACTTAAGAGGCTGTGGAAGTACTCGTGTGCGCTTCGTGTTACTTTATAATTTGCCTTTTTACCAAACTTCCACTCGTGTTTTTCTAACTTGATGGAAAAATGGAATTTTTTTTCTACTTTTCCGGTGTTGGAATTGAAGACAGTATGGACAAAAACTGTCTTTGGAGAGGTTTTGACCCAAAGACTTAGTTTTGGCAGGTTACATGACTTGTGTCTATTTTCATTTCGTAACTCCCTTTTTGTAACAAAATTATCTGTGCCTCTTGAATGCAGCCAATCGTTCCATCATCGGATCTTATCGTAAATTAGGAAGCCGGCGTAGCGGAAAGTGTAGGGCGCCGGACTTGACTGATCCGGAAGTCGCGGGTTTAAGTCCCGCTCTGATCACTACGTTCGATCTATCATGTTTATTTTAAAATATTCTTTCTTTCATTTCAAGTGGCATGCCTGTGAACTTGCCTAGTTGCAGCTAAGCGCATTAATCCCTATAGAGACATTCAACATTTAACAACTTTTTTTTAGTCATTTCGTGATAATTTTTTTAAAACCGTCTTCCCTTTCAGATGGCGTTGGTAACTTTACCTTTGAAATGGACATGTTTAAGGATCCCGAATATGACATAGCCGTTAACCAATACCCTGTTACTGTGCAACCTGGCCAGCTTATGTATTTTAAGGTGAATGTCAAGTCACGTGATCGGAGACTACTAACCTTTCTCGAAGAATGCTGGGTAACACCAACGCCAGACCCAAGTGACAAAACAAAGCATACACTCATCAAACAGGGGTAAGTTCGTGAAATGGAACTGTAGTAATAGAATATCAGCAAATGGAATAGTAGTTAAAAGAAAAAAACAAACCTCTCCAAGATTGATCGTAGACAAGGATTATGATGCTAACTCAGGTTCACCTGATGCAGTTCAAGGAAGAGAAGGAAACTTTGCCAGTGTCTGGCAAACGAATCGCAGATATCATAAGTCGAAATCTTGCAACTCTAGTTATGTTTTTTTTCTTTAGCTGCTCCCGTGATTCGTCATTGCAATACGTCTACAAGAAGTCATCTTTGCAAAAATTCACTTTTAAAGCATTTCGCTTCCGCTATGTGGCGTCTGAACGACTTTATGTGCACTGTAAAGTGGTGACGTGCCGGATGTCCGACGTTGGGTCTGTGTGCGACCGAGGATGCAAGGAAGACAGGAGGCAAAGAAGAGAAAATACAAAGTTCATTATGGACAAAGACGTGTTTTTATCATTAGGACCAGTTACGTTTCAAGATCAAGGTGAAGGTCAGTATGAAGAGATTATCATTTTGCTTGTTGTTATCCATGCTGTGTAGTTGAATCAGCAAAGAAAAGGAGCTGTTTAGCTTAATTAAATCACATTAGGCAAGTGTACCTCTTTCAAGAACCAGCTCATACTTGAAGACAAATACAATCCCTTCAGGGCGATATAACGTAGGTTCATGTGAAAGACCTCCGCCAGGGATATCATGTCGATAATTACTTCTTTTGCGACCGTTCAATATTCACCGTAGCTGTAATTTTAATTTAATTAATAAAGGTATAGCAAATTATTTTTTAAACAGGGTAAGTTCTAATAGTAGAGATGTCATGGAGAAATTCTCGTAGCTTTTTATTATTTTTGCTCTGCATTCAACAGAATCTCAGAAGCCCTCGGTCTATGTTAAGGCTCTACCTTGGGCGTTGAGCGCACTGGCACTCATCTTAGTTATTGCAGTAATAGTTTTAATTCTCAGAAGACGAAACTTGCGACCAACTGGGAACAAAAACTGGATTTCGCTTGCCACAAGAGAATACAGTGTGCAGGAAGGAAAGCAAAAAGACGAGTTACAAACACCCCAAGCGCAAATGTAACTTGGTGATGAACAACTTTGCATCAAATCGCATAAGATTATTTAAACACAGTTAAATTAAAATAAAAACGAACTATTAAATTAACATTTTTAATTAATCAACGTACCGCTTAGAAAAATTTAAATGTCTCCAGCTACAAAGATGAACAATGCTGTTGACACTTCTCCATGTAAAGCCACACAGAACACCTCTGAAGCATAACATTCGTATTTCCATGTGAAGAAGATGCAAGCCGCATCCTGCTTCATTCAGGACGAAAAACGCAAATCTGATTGGTTGTGAATTATGAAGGGTTATGTAAACTGTGATAACTATGGGGTGACAGGCCTACACAACTCCTTTCTACGTGTAATAGCCGCTTTCAAAGTTTTGCTCGAACGAGTCTCGAGGATATGCCCCTTTTGTAGGATACGATAGTTGGATTGTTAGATATTTCGCAATATTTCACAAGTTTAGCAAAATTAAAGTAGCTTTTGATCATGCGCAAGGCACTTGTATTGTCACGCTTCCTCTATTACGTGGGTGTTTTTCCCGCGGATGCACGCGCGTTAACTCGGTTGCTACAACCATTGCTTTACCTATACCGGTTAGACTTTCGAGTTTCCACGCGTGTAGTTGAAGTGGAATTTCATCGTGCTAAAAGTTTATGTATTTTCAATCTTCGGGTTTTGAATCTAATGAATCTAAGGCTTTTGAATTTTCACAAGTTTAGCAAAAGTAGCTTTTCATATCATGGATCTGGCACATTCATTGTCACTTTTTTACGTGGATATCTTTCCGCGAGGAGCCACGCTCGTTAACTCGCTTGCTACCACCCTTGCCTTTCCCTACTGTTTCAATCACAGCATATTTGCCATGTTTCATGAGTTTTTACAAGTTTATGAAACAGTGTTTCATCGTGCTCGAAGTATATGTATCGTCAATATTCGTGTATGAGATCGCTGTTTTTTCGTGCGGGTCCCCTTGGTTCCCTTCAGTTTTCACAAGTTTAGTAAAAGCAGCTTTTCATCACGCTTCTGGCCCATGCTATGTCACTCTTCTTGTATTACGTGGATGTTTTTACACGCGGTTCCACGCGCTTTAACTCGGTACGGTTGCTACGGCGCTTGCTTTTTCCTACCGTTTCGAGGCCGGTAACAACATATTGCCATGTTTCAGGCTTTTGAGTTTCCTTTCGTGTAGTAAAAGTAGTTTTTCATCGTGCTCGAAGTGTATGTATTGTCAATCCTCTTGTATTAAGTAGCTGTTCGTTCACGCGGATCCACGCGCGTTTACCCGGTTGCTACCCTTGATTTCTTTACCCTGGACATTAAGAAATGAAATGAAATGTAATACGAGCAAGTGTAAGGAAATATGTGTGGTTGAGAAACGAACTGTGTTAGGAGTAACAGTAAGTACTCTACCCATGTACAAACCAAACTATGGGAAGCAAATAAGCGTTTATATATTATTAGATCGTTACGAAAGGAGGGTTATACAGCACTAGAATTGGATCACTTTTTAAGTCAACTGTACTTTCAAAATTTACTTTCGCACTGCCTGTTTATGGAGCAAGTCTATCAGATCTTAATATTGTGCAAAGGTTTTTAACTAGATGTTATAAGAGGTGGTATACCATGGGAAAGCTCAATATCTTTGATATTTTAGAGCAATGTGATCGCAGACTCCATGCTAAGATTGTACATAACTCCTTACATCTGTTATATCTGCTTATTCCAAAAGTTAAAGAGTACTCCAAAACGTTACGTACACAATCCTCGGCAAGACCTGGGATTAATACAGAACGATTTAGGAATTATTTTTTAATAGACTAGTTTTTAAATATATCTTTAAGTAGCGAAGGAATGATGTAGAAGTGAAGGAATAATTTTTAATCGCTAAATATAATTCATTCCAATTATTATTATTATTGTTATTATTATCTGATAGATTCTGAAAGGTCTCTGAACAGTCTCTTGGCCGAGACGAAACGCGGCGTCAGACTTGCCACGAACTATTTCACAAGTATTTGTCACAATTATTATTATTATCATTATTATTATTATTATTATTATTATTGAGAATTAGCGGGACTGAACTAAACGTTACTTATTATTATTATTATTATTTTCCAGGCCGGTAACATCATATCCGCCATGTTATAGGCTTTTGCGTTTTCACAAGTTTAGTAAACGTAGCTTTTGATCATGCTCGGCACACATGTATTGATACTGTTCTTCTTTTACAAGGATGCTTTTTCAACGTATGGCCAATCTCGCAGGAAATAGAAGGGGGACGCAAAGTGAATGTACGCGAAGAATACGCATGGAAACAGATGACAAAATGCAATAAATAGGAAACCTACAGTATGACAAATAGTCACCTCGACTTTGTTCCCTTTATAAAATGACAACATCTAAAAGTAATTAGAACATACAATATCAAAGTTAAAAGATATCGTTTAATTAAAGTATTTCTTTTCTTTTTAATTTTTTCTATCTTGTACCTAATTATAAGCTTTGCCCGGAAGGCTATCAGGTTTTTACACGGGGATGTATAAAAAGCCTGCAAATTGGACTAAGAAGATTATCACAAAAGGTTTTTTTTAACGAAATATGACGGCCGCGTGAGTCAGTCTTTACAAATGTGTTTAATTTCACGCCGTATTACAATAGTTTTGCAGAATTACAATAATTCAAATAAAAGTCCTGAAAATATGCTGCGACGCTTTTGTCAACGATTGGTTCCAGTTGAAATCAATATTCATGACTACTTGTGGAATTTGCGTCAAACCAAGCACTTGTTCATAGTGTGAAGATTCCCGTTGGAGTGTTCCTGATTGTGATTTGGTTATGTTCGTCCTTCGAAGAAGATAAAGCAGGACGAGTTAGAAAAATTTAAGTATTAGTGGTGAGTGTACAATTTAATGTTTTTTGCTCTTTGCCAAACAAAACAATTCTTAGACTTCTACCATTTTAGAGTTAAGTTCCACCCTTCGCTCCCAATTTGCTTTGTCAAGCCGCACTCTGGCTTCGTTCGTGAACCAGATAGTCGTAGTTTTACAATCGCTGAAACTTCGGAAACGTTTCAGTGAAGGGTTAATAAATAACTTTTGCGTAAGTTTACATGGTATTTGAGCTGACTTTGTTTGATATTTCGCTGCGTGTTGCTAACGGAAAGTTGAAAACCGTTACCACGTGCAGCCGGTTCATACGAGCTTTGGTCGCTGCTTGCTTGCCAATAGTGTATATAAGAAATACATTGTTCCCAAGAAAAAGCTTGTGTTTCACTCTTATCGTCTTCTTTTTAATTAGGAGAGAGAATGCCCCTGACCGCGAAGATGGAATTCATTGTTATGACCCGGCGAACAAAAGGGATTGAAATTCAGGAGGAGTTTATGATTATTCAACATTGGAGATGAAAACGAGATAAGAATTTAATTTTTAACCCCGTTCGATTAAAATGGTGGTAATATATTTCAGGTTTGCGTTGTGAGGATAAGTTGTCGCGGATTTTTCTAGTAAAAAACGACGCGGTGATTTATTTGGGGCGACAAGACTGATATTTATTTTCTCATTAGCTATCTTTTGCCCGTAATTAATCTGAGATCTGGATTCTGGTAGCCACCATTTTGGTCGAAATGAGTGCGGGAAAATACTTTTTGTGGATAAACAAACGTTGAGTTCTTACGTTGGCACAAGAGGGAAAATGGTTGGTTGGCACTATATTTGGCAACACCATCTCAATTTTTGTGATCAAAACGCATACGCTTTAATCAGAATCGACAAATCAATTTAACGTTAGGTGAGGTATTTTTTACACAGAAGGGGATTTTATTGATTTTATTGAGATTCACTTGAGATTATCGCACAACGTTTTACATTTTACAGAACAAACAAAATTATTGTGAAACAAATTTCAATTTTCTTACCACTATTAAAATTATCTTTAAACATTAAATTCTTATCAAATACATTTATGAATAAAATAAAAATGAAATGGCAGGACAATGAAAATTACTCTTGAAAGAGATGGTTATCTGAATAAATCACGTGAACACAATTATATAATATATAATGAAATTATTTTTAACAATTTAAGCAATCTGAAAAGCGCTTCTAAAAATATCTAAACTCGATTGCAAATTACAACGGAGATGTCGAAAGAAATACGAAGATTCTGAATGGCTGCCGAGTGTCATCCGAGGTTTCAGGTCGAAAATTGCCGATGATAGAATTCCGGAGTTTAATCTAAGATTTCCGAAAACTTCCGAAGATTTGCCAACAATAACGAAAGTTTTCGGAACTGTGGAACGCTTAGGGAAAATATTTCAGGGTTCATAAATTGCATTCAAAATCATTCAATTACCGATAGTGTAGTCTTTCGCTGTAAATCAAAGCTTTTCTTGCATGCTGTTGTATCACAGATAATTCAAAATGTACTGAAATATCTTCAGGTTATTGGACATACTACACAACTCTCAGTTTTTTAAAGTGCCACCTTAACTACATATCAACATTTGTTTCATCTTTAGTTATTAAACGTGTAGGCTTTTAAAATCAATATCTGGTTTGTAAAAGGTCTCGTAAAAAGGAAAAAGCAGAGAAGTATAGCGGAATTGATAAACAAATTCACCGTCTAGGAGATATAGTTATCAAAATTATTAGACCTTCATGTAGACTAAGAAAGGCAGTCGTAAAGGAGAATTGATATTTTCAGTTTTTTGAGTTGAGAGAACAACTGAAAATGAAGCCCCTGTTTCGATTCTGCCGTCGTTTGTTTTTCAACAATTATCTAGCAATGATCTCCAAAAAAGATCTTTTCGCATGAAACTGCTACACAATAAACACCTAAATTTAGCTATTGCAATGATTGTTTTTCAAGATTTGAAAGGCTGCCAACAATTTTGAAATAATCATGAACCTAAGCTAGAAAGACCAGCAACAAATATTTTGACAAGGATGACAATATTTGCATATAAGGTTCTCGTGATGCTTTTGCAAAACAGTCTTGTTCTAACTTTTAAATTCTGGACGTTCAAAAGAAGCATGTAAGCATTTGTTCAAAACAAAGAGAAATATTTTCGAAAACTCTCTAACAAGAGAATTCAATTTTCACAGTGGATCATTGCGAAATTGTTTTGGCTTAAAATGTACTGAACAGGCCGAATAAAATTCCCATTATTTTAGGAATGAACACCTTTGTGCTACCAGATATTGATTTTTTTGTGGTGTTTAAAACGCGTTTTTGTCTGTTGCACGGGAAGAAAGAACGGAGCGAGCGGTCGCATCGGGAGAGAAAATTGACTTCGAAATTTGCAACTCATGGTTTGGGTAATTTTCTGGGGGGGGATAATTGGATGAGAGTATTCTTGCTCCCGTGCAACTGATCCGACGTATACTATCCATATTAACGTTTGACAGAGGAAAATATGAAATGGCAAGTGTTGCAAACAAACTCGATTGGATATAGAATTGAACTCAATATTTGAAACGGTATCAGTTCAGTGTTTGCAAAATTTACAAATCCATTTCGGAATTAAATTTTGTCATCTATTTGATCCACTTGCCCTTTCATGTTTTTCATTTCTCAAAGAACGCCTGCATTACCTCGCACGAAAATTGATTGAAGACTGTTTGAATTGGAGAGGGAAAAAAAACATATAATATCAAAATTGCTTTCTAAATGCGTGCAGTAGTCTTTTCACGGGATTTTCTGTCAACTGTTGCTTTTAAGAATTTTTTTGCGATCAAAAACTTCTAAAATGTAACCTCTTAAAATGTTTCTCAAAAAAGTTGTAAGGGGAAACGCTGTGCAAATTTTTTCTAATTTTCCCGCCAAAAGTCTTAGTTTTTAAACGGGAACTTTTTCCTTCACACATTTTAATCTATTTAACTTATTTTCAATTAATTAATTACTTATTTTTTAGCAAAACAATAAAGCAAATTAAATGAAAACAGCAAGTGGTGTTTTTTTGTGTACACTATTTTAGCATTGTTAACAAGATATCTAAGACAATAAAAATACAACTACAAAAGAAGTGAATTACACACGTGTCTTCAATAGAACCTTTATTGGCTTTTTAATAATTCAATTAATAAGTGAAGAAAATAAAAAAATCGGGCTTTAAAAAGGGCCTGGTAACTAGTCAGAATGTAGGCTATCTCTTTTACTATATTTTGACTATGCAGGGTTGCCAAAAAGAAAAAAAAATCTGCGCTTTTAAACAGAGTCTAGCCAGGAATCAAGAATATACTGACTTCTGATGGAAAAAAATCCTACACAGTGCAAGATTTTTTTCCGCCAAAACTCGTAAATGTTTGACTCAAAACCAGACACCATTTAAAATTGCAGACTTTTTTTCTTGGCCCTTTTAAAAGTTCAACCTTTTCATCATGAAAACGATGTGAGATTTCAGTTGCTGGAGGAATAGATACTATTCAACTGAAAAGAAATTTGAACGAGTTTAATAACGAGAC
>OMLO01002450.1_pt1 | contig 14976 bp, 10 predicted proteins | sample 1674811 | NCBI WGS metagenome assembly OMLO01 (sample SAMN06265003, study PRJEB25207) | coral metagenome | isolation source: Coral host | place: Mexico:La Bocana,Puerto Morelos, Mexico | collected 2008-11-13 | reverse complement strand
AAGAAGACGAATCCAAAGAGAACAGAGTCTTGGTGCCTCTCGTTGAGTACAGCCCTTTTACCAGCTACTACCCAACATAATTGGAGTAGTATCTAACACACGCCTAAAAATATTTCCTTTGAGATCCATAACGGAAACGATGACGTCATAATCCTTTATCCTTCTTAATGAGTTTAAAAGCTAGTGCAGTAAAGTTTAATTTATTTCCATCGAAAACAACAAAATTTTAAATTTTAAAACTATATGCCTGCCATTGAAACATCAATATTTGTGACCGATGAAATGAAAAGTCGCAAAACTTGCGGTCATTAATTGCTTCAATGCATCAATTCGTTGCTTCAATGCGTAAAAGTTACAAACTTTCAAAGTGACTGGAATTGCAACTGGAATTCGGACAGACCAAGGACTCATGAAGAATTCAGTCAAAAAGGATACAATTTGGCTTGGCTACATGTTAAAACGCGGCTACTCTAGCAAGGTCTATAATGAAAAAAAAAATTAATAGTCCAGGTTCGAGTTCGCCGTGACCGCTGAATAAAAGCACTGAGAACGCATTTGCACAGGGTTAGCCTCGACCTAAAAAAATATTCACAAAAACACCGGCGGGAAGGTGCCACAAATTTGAAAATTAAACAATCTGTTAACAGGTTATCTTCTCACTGGAATATTTAAACAGGAGTGCTCACCGGAGCCGATATACGGAATATCCGCTCCGCAGGGCTTAGTGCGCTGGCTGGGATTCTTATGCACTGGCATGGAACTTGCTGGGAAGCCCGCTTCAAAACAATTGCTTGCTTACTGAACTCGGAAGCTTATCCTAGCTGGAAACTGCGCCTTTTTGGCATGAATCTAACTGGTAAGTTTTCCCTGGTAGAGTCCATTACCAGCCGCCACTCTAGAAAATTAGCCCCGGGAAATTAGCATGCACCCATCAACCGAAGGCATTTCGCGCGAAGAATGGACTCAGGGTGCCGCCTAGTGATACGGTCACGTAGGATTCGTCTATCCCGGCATGCGCTGCGTCATATTGCCCAGCAGTTATATGACCCCTGTGTGACATCAGGCCATCGGAGCTCCGCTATGAAGAAAAACCTTACCATGACTGTAAACTTAAACGGGGGCAAAGACGACAGTATTCTGGTAAAAGGCAAATAGTAAACTTACAATACAATACAATACAAGTTTGAAACTCCTTCACCACTTCTGCACAGTGTAATTCTGCTACAGTATTAAGTAGGAGTACTTTTCCTGAGCAAGCAATGCCTGAGAAAAACTAAAGAAAGCATTAAGTAATAAAATATATATTTTGGTAATGAACTTGACACCATATTATTGCTGACAGTCTAACATCAATATCTGGAACGAAATCATGATCCAAATTCAGCCCTCAAGTGGCTCAGAAGATTCTTTAAGTTATTGCCATTAGGAATCTTAGTGGCACCTAGGCCTCTGGAAGGATTTTGAAAAAGTGGCAAATTTAAGAAATGTAGAGAACTTACCAAGCAAAATAAAGTAAATCAGTACATATAAGGTTTGTTGTTGTGAGTTAAATCACTAGTGGACTAAGTTTTAGGAATGACTAAAATTGTCCAAAGCTATCAAAAGTTTAACCATACATATAAAAAAAAACAATTATGGCTATGCTTTGCTCTTCAAGGAGTTGGATGTGAGGTAAGATAAGTAGGGACATTTCTCAATAAAAAATATTTTGTACTTTCCATACATTTAGTAGAGTTATGAAATTTGTGAAAAAAAAACACTTTGAAAACAGCTTTGCAGGTGTGCTGCTTACATGCTGCAGCTAATTTTTTTTTTTTTTCATGTTCTTTGCATAAGGGAGCAATGTGATGTGCTGTGATCTTGATCAGATTATAGCAGAAGTGCTATTTTTTTTATAAAATTGCTAGGTGGAAAAATTGTAAGTGAAAGAGTTAACAACATTATTGTGCACGATTTTTAGCTTTTCTCTGCTTTGTCATATTTTAGGTTTACTTGTTATTAATAGTTTAATAACTTTAATGCTCTATCTTAGTATAAACTTATTGCAATTCATATTCTTTTCACAAGTGAGCAAAATCATGTGCTGTGATCTTGACCAGGATATAGACAGGGCTGTAGCCAGTATGAGGCAAATTGAGGCATTTGCATCAGTCATTCGTCCCCATTGTTTCTTTTTTGATAGGAGGAAGTAAAATCATCATCATCATCATGATGTCTCGCATAGGCGCATAAGGCCGAAAAAGTAAAATAGTGCTAAAATGATCTAACCATGTACATTGCCTTATCATAACTTTTTTTCTAGCTATAGCCCTGATAGAGACATAGCAGCAGAGGTATTAATTTTTTTAAAAAAAAGAAACTTCTTTGAGGAAATTGTGCAACAATTTTTCTTTGCACATAAGATATTTAACATTGGTAATATTTTGCTTGTCTCTGCCTCATCATATTTTGTGTTTGTTTATTTGTTAATAATTCAATAATTTTAGTGTTATGATATGATAATACAAACTTATCACAAATACAAGCCCAATTTAAGAAAACTGGAACAAGGCTCTGACTCATTAATGAATCTTTAATGCAATTTAAGAATTGGTTCATGCTTTAGCGTGCACTATCGAGTTATGGAGCATGCTGGAAGTTTGGAGAGCACGAAAGAAGCGCAAGAGTTGCCCAAGGCGATAGCCGAGGGCAACTCTAGCTTCTTGAGTGCTCTCCAAACTTCCCACATGCTTCATAACTCGATAGTGCACAGCTGAAAGCATGAACCAATTGTTTTATAACATAGCTGGTGGAATTGTGCATCAAATTTGACGCGAAAAACGGGCAACAATATTGCTTACGCTATTGTTCACGCTATCAGCGTGCACCATCGGGATTTTGAGCATGCTTATGTAAACTGAATTTGATTGCGCGGCTCTGCTAGCTATGTTATAATCTCTGTTAGTGACTATGCATGTGAAAATATTTGTGACAAAACGAAATGATGCTTAAGTAGCTTGCAAGCAGTCACTGCTGTGTGTGAAGTTGCTCTGCAAATTTTTCATTTCCATCCAGGAAGTCAGAAAAAAAGTAAGCTACCTAATTTTTACCAGAAGTGTGAACTTTGGTGAATCAGATTTCTTGGGAAATTATCAATCTTTTTCCATAACAACATGCAGGCGCAATTTCCGTTGTTGATAAAGATTTGCCAAAGAAAAACTGTCAATGTTTATACCTAATAATAGATCAACAGTTTTCTCGTCTTTCCCACTTTTCGACCAATGGTATTTCACTTTGCTTAGGTGAAGCAGAAATGAAAAATTTACAGAGATCAAGGCAGGCTAACATTCTTTGCACCTCTTCATCAGACTCCTCCACACTGGAGCAATTTGCTCTTTGCTGCTTGCGTGTGCAACTCATAGGTGTGCCTGTATGCGGTGTAACGCTTGAGAAAAATTAACACACTATTTTAATCACACATCTGGTTAAACACAATTTCTATTCTACCAGAAACAAGATTTACATCCCCTGAAACTCAAACACTTTCCAAATCATTTTAATAAAATGGTACTATCGACCTTGAAATCGGCAATCGGTCGCTATGTCCTGAACTGTTTCAAGATATCCGGTATCGGCCATTCAATACTGTCCTCGTTTCTCTCTTTCCGAACCTTCTTGGTCTCCTCCTTGATTCTTTCCACGCAGTGTGCACACAAATGATTCTCAAGCTTGTGATTTCCACAGATGGCACATATCTCGATGTCTGCTCTGTTTTTGAGCTGCCTGTGTCGATTTCTTATCTTCTTTTTGTGCGGTGTAGTTTTCTTCTTGGGGACTGCCATTAACAGGAACCCGTCGTGTTTTGTGTCCAAGTTTCCATCTGACTCGTCAGAGGGATAGTTGTTTCCTAATAAAGCAGCGCTTGGAACGTTTCTACCATCATAAACGAGCCCAAGGTTGCCTAAGATTCGTTCTTCCAAAGCAAGGTAGGTCCTGAATATAGTCCGCATTTGATTCCAAACTAAGTTGGACGCCATGTTTTCTAAGGTGATCGAGAGAGACTGGTGGGAATTCTCTGAGCCCGCGCTGTAATCCGTTGTAAGTGCAAATGCATTTTCGTCCCCAGTGCTACTCGTCTTAAAATGTCGTTGGGGGACGAGAATGGTACGAATGTACCTCTATGAGACTCTCGATGTTCTGTTCTCAGGTATCCAGTCTTTTAATCTTCAAGTGACCCAAAGAGTCGATTAGCCTCTAGCTGGTTAGCTCTCAATCAGAATTCCAGAATGCCCAGACCAGACTGACTACAACCTCGTTCCCAAGGTTTTCCCTTGAAGGTGGGAGGGGCGGGAAAGGGCCCCTTTTCCCGCCCCTCCCACCTTCAAGGGAAAACCCTGGGAACGAGGTTGGACTGGCTGAATGGGGGCTAATCGACTTTGGTTGGGAGCTAACGGGAAAGGGGCTAATAAGAACCCTTTCTCGCACAGGGAGACACGGAGCAGAGAGGAGTATTTTTTGGCTGTATTGCTAGTTTTCGAGGGTAATCCGTCTATTCGAACCTCTGTGCTGTTTACATGCGATCGTTTAACGCTTCTGTGAAGTGAATATCCTATTTTTTATGAATTGATTTGGAAAAGGGAAACGGCCTAATAATAATAATAATATTAATAATAATAATAACAATAATAATGGGCTCCTGTAAATAATGCCAGAAATGAAATTCATAATTATAATCAGTATTAGTATATGAAAATGTACTGACAATGTACTGGAAAAGTAAGTTAGTATCCAGACAATAGGCAATGTTAAATTTTATGTTTATGATGAATAAAAACAGCAGCAACAAAAAAAGAAAGAAAAGACTGAGGCAAGCCTCAGTTTGCCTGTTACTCGCTACAGCCTTGGTATCGTTAAATAACATTGGATCAGATAAGAGATCAGATAACTGGAGCAGCCGGACTATCTCACAGACCTGGGACTTGGACAAATTCATTATTTGCTATTTTTCTACTGAACGTTTTCTTATTTTCTTATTTTTTCTTATCTTCTCTTATTTAAGGGATTAGATTTTATATTTTTCATAGCGTTAAAAACCGGCAATAAGCTCTGGAACTTCGTTCTAGGACTACAATTCGATTTTTTAGGAGAAACTTTTCGCGGGCAACTATCGGCCCATAGAACCTCGACAGATATACCATTACATTGAATAATTCGACGGTCCCTTAAAATATATATATATTTTTTTATCACATTTAATGCTTAATTTCACATAGCAGGGGCTCCTGTATGGCTATTTTATTTCATAACCGTGGCTTGGGTCAGTTCTACCTGTTGTACAGTTCTACTGCAACTGCCAGAACCAATCAAATCGCTGGCTACTTTTTTGTGTGCATTTTGTTTTTAATTCATTTACGGCAGTCCTATAGCTAAAGCAGGCATCACTCATGGACTGGATCACCGTGCGCGTGAAGATGCTACTCTGCCGATCAAAGTACCTTGATTGTGTTATTTTGAACAACACCTCCTCCCTGTTATTTTAACGAGCGGGAGTCTACAAGCATCCGGTGGGAAACGAGTAGAGGAGACAGGGAGTAGACGAAGGGCAGCAGACGTGCGTTTCAAAAAATATTCCTAGCCATTTCGGACTTAAAAATCTATACCTAGCTGGTGTCCAAAATTCCATACGGTTACTAAGTAGAAGACTATCTCAGCTTGTGGTACTTCTGGGCTGGATATGCCTTCCGACGACTCCAATTTTAGGATCTCCAGTGTTTCTGTGCGAAAATAACCCTGGCATTAGAGGAGCCACCACTGAAGGAGGCGAATCGACCTCAGGGCTGTTGTTGGGGCTCTGTTTGGCCTTGGTCGTCACGTCCAACTGATTTGGTCTCTCTCCATTTGTTATTCTATCGTCCGATCCAAGAATCTTTTGAACAGCTGCAAACAGGACCAAGACTACGAGACTGGAAATTCCATAAGCTCTAAATGTGATTTTGGTACCAAACCTGTGAATTAGCACCCCTCCTATTATTGCGCCACAACCCCTCCCTAAGCCGTGGTGCAATCCTTGTAAAATGCCTTGGGCGGAGGTCGCGTATCCGGGAGGAGCAATACGACCCACGTAGCTTGTGCAAGCTGCCCATACTGCGGCATGAGTCATTCCTTGCAAAATTTCAAGAGGAAGCACTAACCATGGATTGTCAAGAAAGGAAATGTAAATAAAGCGAATCAGGTTTCCCAAAAGACCAATGTAGAGGACACGAATATGACCAACACACCCGATGAGGCGACCCACATTGAAATAGCAAGCGATTTCCGAAATGTGATCGATTAGCGAAGCAATCCCGAACAGAGTCGGCGGACCACCGAGGTCTTCAAGATGCCAAAAGAGAAACGTAAATATAAGACCCACGCCGAAACCTAAAAAGAATGTCACCAGCAAAAATGTCCCGTAACGAGCTGACAAAAGAATACGATACAATCCGGATCCTTTGTCCACAAGTTCTTCGTCCAGTTCTAATTTTTCTTTGCTTGGAAAGGTAAAACGGGTGGCAACAGTCAAAGCGCACACCATGAAAACGAAGAAGAAATAAAAGCCGACGGTATAATTCTGGCTGATGATTTCGCCGCAAACTTCAACTCCACTGATGCTGTCGATGACAAAACCGAGAAGAAACATGGCGGCGCCCCATCCCAGGCTGCCCCACATGCGCTGTCGCCCGTAAAGCTCTTTGTTCTCTCCGAGCATTCCAAGAGTTGCGGAGTCAGCTAGTGTTATAGCTGGAGCGGAGAAAAATTCTCCCACCACCGTTAAAAAGAGAAGGACTAAAAACACTTGATGTACTCCTTCGCGGTCAAAGACCAATGAACTTTTAGCTTTAAACTCGGGTTCTTTCTTGTCCGGAGTGTTGGGGGCGAGGAAATCTTTGATCTCTGAAGTTTCTCCAGTGACAATTTGTGATACATTCTCGGTCAGAATGAAATATTTCCTACACGTAACTGGTGCCGGTTTTATAAAAGCCAGGGAGAAATTAAAAGATATCCAGCACATCAAGGAAAATAGCATCAACATTTTCCGTTTGTTTAGTCTGTCGGCTAGCGATCCTAACAGAGGTGCGCTGAAGAACTCTACCATTGGACGACAGCCGACTAGAATGCCGCTAAGACTCGGGTTCATTCCTAGCTGTTTGAAATACACTCCCAGTAGTGGAAAAAACGAGCCAACAGCGCCCCAGTAACAAAAATAAAATACCTTCGACACCAGAAGTTTTCTGTTGACGCGGAGAAATTTGAAGCAAAAGAAATTTCTCATATTTTCCTCACTGTTTTCATTTTCGTTCACCGCCGCCATGACAGAAGGACTCCAATTTCATTTTGAGCGAACAAACGTCAACTTGAAAGCGGACGTGGTCTTTTAAAACAATAGAAAAGCTGTGAACTGTTTAATTTTTAAAGTTCTCGAGGAACTGTCGTTACTAGTACCGACAAGTGAAACTATTTTCTGTTGTTTTGTGGTTGTATTGTTCATAACAAGACAAAGGATGGTAATAGGATATGGCCTGACCAAAGAAAAATATCGCTGACTTTATAAAAAGCTAGCTAACTACCTATTACTACAGTTAATTTTCGCGACAATTTATTTCGCACTTTTTTCAGAGTTGATTGCGGCGCCAAATTAACATGATTTTACAGACTTCCTCAAAAACCTGCAGAGTAAGATGCTAAATGACAAAGGGTTATTTCAAAATAACTGAATAAAAACAAACACACTGTTTCAGTTTCATTTGACCCCACGCAAGTTTATTAAAAGTTGTTTATTAGATCAGTAATATTAATTTTACTACTTCACTTTTTTGGCCTTCCTTGTTCTGGGCCTTTAAATTTGCGCCAAATTTTCCCGTATAAACGAGGATATCATTTAAGGTCATTTCCTACAAAAATGCTTTTCTTTTGGTGAGGAAATAAGTTTTCTGATTATTTTTCTAAAGATTACTTTGATTGTCACAAAACTTAACAAAAAAAACTTTTATGAAGCAATGTCGCGTTTTAAATCTCCGGGAGGTAAAAATCGCCTCATGTGATTATCACCTCTCAGCCTGATTTGAATTACGGAACTTTGGTAGAAGTCGGTAGAAGTCGGAAAAAGTCGCTACCCGAAAAGTTAATCAGCGACTAATGAGAAAACTCTAGACCGTAAAATTCCCTTTCAAGTGAAATTCTTTTTATTTCTTTCACAGCTCAACTGTTCTATTCTACCAAAAGCACATGCTTCTGATTCTACAAATTTAAATACTTTTTACTTTTTTGTACCTAAAAGACACGAGACGTCCCTTTGTACTAAACAGATTTGATATACACAATATGTTGCTATCTTGGCCAAAATTAAGATCAGGCCCTTTAAATATCGCCTATTTTGTCACAGTGACAGCCCATAATAAAATATTTTAAAGACCTTATTTCTTATTCCAAATTCAAGTAATATATTAAAAAGGAAAGACCGTGTTTCACCACATTTCCAAACATCGAGAACTAGAGTTGAACTTCAAGGTGTTTAGAAATGTGGTCAAACACTGTCTTAGGTGTGTGTGATATATTTTCTCATTCGAAACTAAACTAAATAGAAGACGGCAAAATATAATTGTGAAAATGTATTTTTGTTAGATTGGATTTGGAGGTTGGAAGAATTTTTATCACTGGATGATGGTAGCTGCTAGTTATTTAAGCCACGTGCAAAGTTACTTTTAAATTGAAGAAAACCTGAAAATATTATTTACTAAGATAGCAAAACTCTAAAGAGATAATAACAAACATAATATAGATAGCACCTTGCATGTGCTCTGATTGGTCAAAAACCCACGTTTTAGAGTAAAAAACAGTGAAAAAGCGTGTTTTCTTGTTGTTCTCTTTATTATCTCTATATCATAAAGTAAATGAAGAAGACTACGCTGTGTATTTTACTGTCACACAGCTTAGGCTTCTTTATTTTTTTGAAAAAAAGGAACAGCGATGGTTTAGGAAAATAAGTTGGATTGCAAATGACACACTTGAAAAAGTTAGACTAAATGTTTCAAGATGTGGAAACCATATCAATGTAGCTCTTAGAATAGATTTATTTACTGAGTATACCAGTTGCACTAGTAACCAAATCTAGCTTTCTTTATTAGTTGTATTTAATTATGTTGCTCAATCATACTAACTAATAAAAAGTTACACAAGGCACTGGAACTTTTAAAATTATGATCCTAAATGGTAAGAAATAAAGTGAAAAAAAGTTGGTCACATGATTTGCAGGCCTACAACAGGCCTAGTGTATGTACTAGAGCCTTAGAAGCCTATGATGTCATCACATGCACTAGAATACCATATGCAAGCGTCACAAAAACCAGAATTATTATAGATGTGGCACTGAACAAGTGTCTATAATAAAACAATCCAAACCAACTAATAATGAGAATTACTGCAAGGAGAGGTAAGAATAGCTTGGAAATGTCTAAATCTTCTTCTTCATTTTGCCCCGCAGACTGTTCATTTGGACTCCTTCTGGGATCAGAAATTTGGGCATGGACAACAGAATTGTTGTCAACACCATAAAAAGATAAAGAGGACGTGTCATCTTGCAGTAACCGTCCACTGTATATAATCCGCACCCTTCTTCCGCTGTTTAATTCGTTCAAGAAGCACAACCTGCAATATTATTGCAAAACAACTATTCATTACTTCATATTTCAAAATTTTGTTACCCTTTTAAAAAGGTGCTGTGAACATGATAGGAAATAAGAGTGCTTATGTGGGAAATGAAAGTGTCAAATATTTCTCTTCAATAAAATATTGATAATCTTCTGAAATATTCATTCACTGTAAATTGACATAACATGGGAAAATATTCTATCACGCAATTGACAAATCCAATTGACAATGGATTTGTTGAAAAGCTCACAGTACAGAAAAGGTATTACTATATTGGAAGGGGTATGAATTTGGGCCTCACCCAGAAATTCCCTGACCTTTTACTCCAGTTCCTACACATGACTTTTTGGTTTCTAACACTTTGCAAACAGTATATTACGCAATATTTTTCCTATTTTTACCAACCAATTACTGCCCAATTTCCTCACAGAGAATTCTACTCCCTCTCATTCCTCTCTCAGATCCAATGGACACTGTTTTAAGTTCCTGAGTTCCCTCTTCCTCCACTATTTAAAATCAGAAACAACCTATGTAACATCAAGGTTCAGTTTACCTTTTCAATTCTCCCACAGTTATTGTCCTATTTACAGACATGGTCCTCTCTGTCTCCATGAATTTCACACGAATTGATATATGATCCACAGGTATGTTACTTTCGCTATCAACATGAGGTGTGCTTTGAGTTGGGCATCTCCTGTGCACACCATCTGATGTTCTGTCCATCTGTGGGATTGTTGAGTCATAAGCTGATTCTGATGTACTCATAACTTCTTCAACAATATCATTGTGAGATGGTCCTGTCGAGGTTTGATTCAAGTCCTCAGTGACTGGGCCAGTATCAGCTGACTCTGGGCCTATCATCATCGAATATAAGATATTATTATTTTGTAAACTAATAAATGGAAAAAAAATATTTTTCACTGATGAAAGATAATTCTCCAAAATCAAATTCAAAAATATGTCAGGGAAGTAAAGAAGTACCTTGCTATCTCATCCATGCATTATGCAAATCTTTCTAGGTTTAGACAATAGGGGTGTGGGCAGTGTGAGCAGAGATAGATATGACAATCAATGGATTATGAATACTAAAGGAAGCCATGATCGAGTGACGATTGATACCCTCAATCAAACCTCAGTCACGTCTCAATCAACAATTTGATCCAACTTTGGTCAATACTCAGTACGGTGCCTCACAGCGAGCTTAACTATGGAGTGAGACACTCTCACAGTGCCTCTCTCCACCCGGGTGTAATAAATGGATACTGGGAACTTCATGATAGGGAGTTACCTACGATGGACTAGCATTTCATCTAGGGGGGGGGGGGTAGATATACTCCTAGTTACTTCATGTTACAGAAACTGAAACAGACACTCTGGCCTGATGATCTACTTGCACAGTGAACAGTCAGTTGAGAGTCAACAAGTTTTCGCAGAACCATGAGTGTTGATTGATGCGTATAAGTTGGTCAACACTCGGCCAACTACCGGCTGGCTTTTGATCTAGTGTCGATTGAGTGGCAATTGCGTTTAGATCAAGATGTTGATCGAGTGTTGGTCTGGTGTTCACCAAGAATCGATCTAGATGTGGATTGAGATGTCGATCAAGTGTTGATGAAAGGTCAATGAAGATCTTGACCAATGCCTTTAGTACAAAGGACAAAATTGATATCAGTGAAACCTTACTGTACTGATAGAATGGGATCTGAACTAATGTTGTGGCAAAATAGGATTTCCTACCTTCCCTTGAATTCTCTTGTGTCACATCCTCAGGTCGGGAAGAACTTGCCGAATCCGAGTATGAAGAGAAATGTGATTCGTTTTGTCTAGTGTTCCTGTTTCTATTCGATTTATAAAGCAAATGGACCAAGAGTATTGTCACCAAAGCCACAAAAACACTAACGACAAATAGAACTTCATTGTCAATTCCCTCGATAACAGGAGCTGCCATTAGTACAGCTTTTAAGTAGTAGTAATCGAATTTCCAAGGACAAAACCTTGCACTGCAGTAAATAGCTGTCGTATTGTTTGTTTCTGTAAGAGGCACTACATTCAAATTACACGACGCGGTGTCCTTTTAAAATATTACTAACTGAGCGTACTTCTTGTGGGCTCAGTAGGAGGCGGAGGACATACCTTTCTTGCGGAAAGGTTTTCTTATAATCGATATATATCACAAAGGTGAGAACTAGAATATCTAACAGTAGGCTGATAATAGTCCCAAGGTTCTTATCAAAGCCCATGGATGGAACAATTTTGCCAGGAGAAAGATAAACCATGGAACAAATTGAATGATCGCATATCACTTTGCATTGCTAAGTCCAGCTAGTAGTTTGTCCGCAGACGGAGTAGTCCGACAGGGAAAATCGATATTTACTTATCAAGTTTCTATACCATGCGAAAATATTTATTGAATCTATGACTTGCAAACTGCATAGCTGATGAAGTATTCACGCAGATTCAGTAGCTATATAGCAGCTAATATAATGGCATGTAAGGAATTCGTGGTTTGCCGGCTGATGATCCGATTGGGGAGCCTGGTATTCTGGAGGATACAGTGGATGCTCGGAATGAAAAGATCGAGACTTATTAGGAGGGATGTGAGGGTTTTTTGGCATTCAGGAACCAGTTTTACGCCTTGAGAGAAAGTAAATGCTGCCCACTGGGAGTGGGGGGGGGCTCCCTTGGGAACATAGTTATCTGCTTTCCCATCACAGGATTTATATTGAGATTGAAGGTGTGCAGAAGGGGAGAGAAGAAGAGCATGTGTGCCTTGTTAAGAATGCATACTTCTAAAACAAGTTTTCAAAAAGTCAGACGATCAACTCACAAATAACTAAAGTCATGTTCTGAATTCTCTTAAAATTTGATGTGTTTAGAATTCTAGTAAGAATAAAAATTATGTGAACCCCTTAGATTTCTAATAGTACACTTACATCACAGACAGTCAGGTTCTGTATTGAATAGAGCAGAGATATTTGTATCAAGGCGACACAAGTCCTCTGCACAGATTCTTGCTACACTGTTTTCACTAGTACATGTTCATGTACAAACACTTGCTCTTCATTGGGATCGTTTAACCTTGTTGCCATGGTTTTTCAAATTACCAGGTTGATGCTAATTTTAAATCATGAATGTGGAACATGAAGTTAAACTCTTGGTGCAAGAACTAAAGAGACTTGGGTCACCCAATGCTGATGGTCAAATCACAGTCAAGTTTGGTGTGCTTTTTAATGATGATCGCTGTGCAAACATATTTGAAGGTGAGGTCATTAGCTGCCATAAGGATTTAAAATGTCTAGTTCATGTACAATGTACCTGATATGCAATTTGGGGAGAGTTTGACAGTTGGTAAATTGCCGTATTTAGCTGACAGGAGCCTTTAGAATGGACTTCAAGTACAAGTTGATTGATCATGAGTACAAATTTCAGACCAGTGACATTTCTCAGAGCCCTTGCTCTTTGTGCTGGTTTTAGTTAGCAAGGTAGCTCATGGGATGAGATGGGTGTGTCATAATGAGGAGCATGGAAACTAGAATGCAAAGTCATTCCAACTTGATCATACTTGATCTTGTCTTCATGTCGTAAGTTTCCCAACATTGTTTTCTTCCTATAATTTTTACCACTTGCTTTTGGTAATTTTTTCACTATCCCAAATGAAAATCATTTTTAATTAGCATCTTAATGACAAGGAAAAAGTTCTCATTTCTGTGATTTAATAATTATACGGTTTTGCGTTTACATACCCTCATCTAACAAGAGGATGGTTGGGAAAATTCGAGACAGTTATGCCAACCTGAGACTAAATGGAGGGTTTGCATAACTTTTGAGAATTCTCCCAGATCCCTGAGTGTTTAGATAAGACTGTAAACTCAGAAAAAGTACTCTGTTGCTGTTACAAATTAATTCTCAAAGATATGTGTGAATCTAAAACAACAAGTGTTTACATACTCATGAGCTCATTATAATTGAGATTGTTAATTATTATTAATATTTCACAGCCCTCGTGGGAACCCTCAAGGCTGCTAAAAGAAAGAAGATTGTAACCTACAGTGGTGAATTACTACTTCAAGGCGTACATGACGATGTGGACATTGTGTTGCTTAAAGATGAGGAATAGATCAGTATATTTAATACAATTTCACCAGAATTGTACAGAATGACTGTGGCTGATCTTGAAGTTTTTCTTTCTGAAATTTCAATTAACTTTTTTATTATCATGAATTTGAAAATAAATTATCTTTTATAAAAATAATTATAGTTTTGTTAGATCTTTGAAATTTATTGATGACTAAGTGAAATACCTTCTACAAACATTTTGTAATGTACCAGTAATAAATTCTACTCTGATGAACAATGCATATTCAGTGCTTATTTTTAGTAGTGCATCAGCAATTATTGGCATTTTTCACTGGGACATCCAAAAACAGACATTGTTTCCATTCACCCTAGCAAATAATTTATAGGTGACAGGGGTTTCATGAAAGACCAGGCACCATGCAAATTGACTGGCTATGAGGATAATTTTACCCCCCCGTGGTTTTAACATCTAGAATAAAGCTTTCCTTATATAGAAAAGTTCAGCTGCTCAAAATGTTAATGAACTGGTTACTGGAAAAGAGCTATTTGCTAGCTGACAATATTATTTTTAATGAAATTTAATGAAAATATTCAATCTGAAAAACAATACTACATTCATTTCCTGTTTGATTTGTTTTATTGTCATCTGGACATCTAATGATATAAAAGGATTAACAGAGTTACCCTTAGGTAAATTTTTTTACAAAAAATGAATTGTTTTTGTTGACATCAACTCCACACTTCAAGTACAATCTTCCTTCTGGTTTTAAATTGCACTGTCATTAGCAAAGTGTACTGTGACATTTTAACATGTGCTGTGATGTCACGTCAGCTATTATTGCTGTTTACCTCATATTCCAAGAATGAGCAGAACACTTTAAAACGCTACCGGTACTCTGCAGGTGTTTTCATCTAGTGTTTTTAAAATTCCAAAATGATTTCTTTTGAGACAGTATAATTTAGTTACATATATTTAGTGATGTTGGTATTGAGAATTTCACATCAGTACATTGCTCAGCTTGTCCAAAATATTTCAACTTAATAGTATATACCGGAACATAACATGATCTAGGATCATAAAGAGTTCTAATTTACACAGTAAGCAAGAATATTCTCAGAAGACATAACATGTTTTCTCATGTTACAAGTGTAATTGAGTTGTCTAAGTTAATAATTTGTACAATTATGTTAGGTCATATTCTAATTATATGGTCTAATTCTTATTTTCATTCA
>OMLO01002449.1_pt1 | contig 14978 bp, 7 predicted proteins | sample 1674811 | NCBI WGS metagenome assembly OMLO01 (sample SAMN06265003, study PRJEB25207) | coral metagenome | isolation source: Coral host | place: Mexico:La Bocana,Puerto Morelos, Mexico | collected 2008-11-13 | reverse complement strand
TTTTTACGCCCCCCCCCCCCCCCCCCCCCCCCCGCCCCGGGCATAAATCTCCACCGACGGCAGGGGAATTTGTTCGCTTGCTACGTATTGCGGACGTACTTTTCACGAGAATGCCAGGTTACCAAGTTCAGCAACGTGTACAACATGACGGTTGTTGGAACCACGAAGAATACGTAGTTTTAACTTTTATAGAAGTGCTTTATGAGAGTTATGTCTCGGAAAAAGCGCAAGAATAAAGGGCCACGCTCTGTTAAACTTCCTAAAGCATTGTGCCAGAAGGACGTCAATGGAGGAGGTAAAGTTGCTTAGTACATTTTCGTTAACTCCCGAGCTGAGCTGAGTTTTGATCTGCATAGATGATTGGCATCGATGCCATCGAAATTGTTGATAAATATTGTATGATGAAGCGAAATCTTTTTACTTTACTGTAAGTTGTATTCCTGAAAGTATGTTTAAGTGTCTTTAGTGGCTTCACAGTGGTTTCCTTGGTTTTGACATGATCCAAATAATATTAATCAAATGAAGTTTATTATAGCCAAACTATTGCATGTAAACAAAAACAAAGGTGTGGCCGACTAAGGGCCTCTCAAAATGGCAGCTGTTAGTTAAACTACATGCTGATGATTTATAAATCGTATTAGGGATCTGCATTTTTTACTGTCAAGTCAACAACTAACTGACAAGAAGTAACAGTAAACTGATTGTCTCTTTCCAGATCTGGCAGTTGAAGACTTTGCTAATGTTAAGGATGCAAAGGAAGCACTAAGACGGACGTCGAGAGGATTTTCTAGTGCAGGTATTAAATTTAAGAATGAGAAAATAAAATAGTAGGTCTTTTACTCTGTGGTATATTCTCTGCATATTGTGTACTGTTAAGTTAGGTAGGTTAAGTCTGTATACAAGCCAATTTTGGAGCTTTACCTAGTTTCTGTAGATTGAAGCAACTCAGAGTATTTTACTCCCCCCTTGGATGGGATGCTTGTCCATTACAGGGTTACCAGTGATCTCCGTAAGCCCCGGCAACCGGCGAAAATCGCCGGCTAGTCGTCCTTGGCACGCTGGCTACTCAGATCCAAATAAAAAATGAATATTTTGGAAGTTGGCAAATTTCACTGTGTCACCTTTTTACTTCCAGCGTGGTAAAACAGAAAATGCAGATGCATAACCATTTTCATACTGAAATAAAAGTGAAATCAAAAGCAAAGTTTAAGCCTGTGGAAGGCGCTGAAGTGCCTTGTTACATTACTCTGACGGCTACTCAATTTCATTCTCCTTCTACTTGAAAATTTGGGGAGAACCCTGGGGTTACCCCAGCATGAAATTTGCTGGTACCCATTCATACACTTGGGTGGAGAGGGGCATGTCAGAGTCAAGTGTCATTCCCAAGAACACAACACAATGTCCCCAGCTGGGTTTCAAACCTGGACAGGTTGATCCAGAGACAAGCTCACTAATCATGAGGCAAACATACTTCCCACTGTGTACAGTTACTGTATGTTGGCTTTTCTTCTGTTAACAATGGTAAACAACTCAAGTTGAACTTAAAAATTGTAATTTGAAGAAATTGCTGTGTTTGTTGTGGTGCATAAGCAAGACCTATCTAGACCTCAAACCTTACATGCAAAATGTTTAAAGTCAAACACACCCTTTGTACTTCTTCTTCTGCAGCAGCTATAGTCAGTGACGCTGAGTTAGAAAACATGATTCCCTGGTATGACAGAACAGACTTTGACTCATCATCAGCTGAAGAAGGTGAACTTGAGTCATCAGCAGATAAAACCATGTCAAGATCAAAACGATCCAAGAACAAGAAGAAAAATAATGTTACAGGTGATGATGAATCTACCGAGTGTGGATTGATATACCCATTAGATGTGTGGTGTTTGTTAGCCAAGTACATCCGTCCTGAACATGTCCAAAAGTTTGCACTGATCTGTAAAGGAGCAAGACAAGCTGTGAACATGCGGACATTTTGGCTAAGACTTTACAACCGTCACATTACTCAGCCAAAGAAGCTACCTGAAAGGCTCCAGCCCGATACTATAGAGTGCCGTCCAGGATTACGTGCTAGGATCATAAGGGCTCTGTTCCATGGGTATGAGCCATTCAGGAGCCAGATTTTTTCATACAGTTGTTTACGGGATCCAAGTGTGCTAGAGACATACATGTGTATATCAATGTGGTACAAGCAGTTGATGTGCAATAAGCAAACTAAAAAAGTTTGGGTGTTTTATTTCAAGTTTTCCAGGAAGGCTGCTCGCATAAGGAGAAAACCACGCTATTTTTCTCAGAAATGGTTTGAGCAAGTTGATGACTTGAGTGACAATCCTGAAGAAAATCACTGCATTCTTCAAGTTAATTGCACCAATTTCTTGCCGCTGTATCCGGTACAAGGTCATGTGTTGACTAAAGCCTTGGTAGGCATAAGCCATGATATGAAACACAATAGTGTTAAGTTGACATTCCACTCGCCACGCAGTGATGGCAGGTACAGAAAGGAAGATGGCACTACAGTGATATTAAACCCAGCATATGAAGTGAAAGTAATTAACTGGTGGAGTCCACTTTATCCTCATTGTGAGGATGCATTGTAAATGTATATCTCTCACAGAATTTGACTGATTGTTTATTAAATTTGGTACTGTCAGTTAATTTAATAAGCAAGAGGTTAATGCCATAAGCCACTCAAGGAAGAAAGTTGTGATTGATTTATAGGTGATCTGATTAGTAACCATCTTTAATAGTGTTATACTGAAATACATAGTTCAAGCTGGGTCAAAGTTAAGGAATACAGTGAAACCTGTATTAAGTCGACACTCTTGGGACACTCACTAGTGTCTGCTTAGTACAGAGTATCTGCTCTAAACAGGTTCTGACATATTGTGCAGTGATACATGTGGCTAATTATTCTAATAAAAACCTTTAATGACACAGTGGGAGATCAAAGACTCCTCATATCACAATGTCCAGCCAGTCGATGCATCAATCTGGAATAATCTACTTAGCTTTAAAGGAACAATGTAACAACTTTTAGAGTCATTTTCTGATTACTTTTAAATTGAAAGGAAATCTCAAAATAATAATACCAGTAATTATTTTGCAAGGTAGAATGACACCAAAATTGTAAGAAAAAAACAAAAATATATAAGGATTGCCACGACTAAGAAAGATTTAAACAGATTACAAACGACAAACTTGATAAACTTGGACAATTTTTTTCAAGCGGTCCATGACAGAGCTGTTTCAAAATGACAGCTTTTAATTGAGTGTTGAAAGTACTTAGGCAGTTACTTTGATTTGAGATTGGCTGAGTAGTAAAAGCTCAAGAGGAATTTAAGGAAGAGGAAAATAAGTACAGGCAAAAGAATCAATGAGACCATTTTGTTAGTAAACCTAGTATGTAATTTTTAATTATTTCCTTTGTAGTGTACAAGATGAGGCTTATTATCTATTTTGTTTCCAAAAAAAAACAAGATTTTCAGTTTCTAGTTCCAAGCTGCTACATAGTTTAGGGATGCTAGAATTTACCAAATTTGGAAGTATATTATTTCATTGTAGCAAGCAAATAAATTAAGTTACCATACAATTACAAGGTTTGGATGTGCAAAAAGACGAAACAGTACAATAGTGTGGAACAATAGTGTGGAACGTAACTAATTTTACTTTGTTAAAGCAGGCCTGTACTTTACCAAGGCTCAATAGAGCAGCTTACAATTGAGTGTTGAAAGTATTTACGCAATTACTTTGGTTTTGTTTGTACTTCAGTTGAGATTGGCTGAGTAGTGTAATTGGTAAGTAGGTGGTTTGGTTTTGGTTTCATGACACTCTATTGAAAACCAATCTATTGTTCAAAAGCTGACCAATACTTCTCCAAAATAAATAAGAAACTATAACAGAAGGATAACTCCTGTAAGTGGCCTTCAAGTACATATGTACAATGTAAGTTCAAGCTGTATTTTTGGATAAGTTAAAGAGAAACAAGGTCAAAAATATAACACAAAAATATTATAACTGTATTGTTACTAATTTTGTTAACATTAGTAAGGAGAAGCCCATAACAACATGTTTACAGGGTAAATTTTTGAAAATTGTTAACTGCCGACTTCCATCTTTACACAAGTAAATGGCAATTCTCAACAGCACACCAGTCAGAGCTCCACCAAGTCAGAGCTTACACCGAGTCACTGGTGTTATTGAAAGCACTGCTGATAACTTTTTCATTCATTATTCACATCTTGTACCAGCAACTCTCTGTTCTCATAAGTCCAGAAGCCATTCAAGTCAATGAGAATACTTGTCACTGTCTCTCCTTGGCCACTGTTAAAAGATATTAGAAAACACCCTGTAGGTACATGCTTACTAAAAGGTGCACCTCCATAACTACAAGTAGATAAAAATACAGAACAAGCACAAGGTGTTGACGTAGTGATATTTAACAAAGAGAAATTACATTAACAAAAAAAGTGGCACTAAAATAGAAAACATTCTCTCTCGTTTCTCAGTACATGTACCGGTATTGAGCTATAGAAACACTTGTGAAAGTTTGCAAGAACTCAGAAAAGCTGTGGAATCACTCACAGTTTGTGTTCCCACTGTATTTTCTTGTTCTCCTCTCAACTTTCACTCTTGGTTCTAACTGGATTAGAGACACGGTACATCTCTTCTTTTTCAGAAATAAAATGAAACTGCCATATGCCTTACAGCAGTTGTAGAACCTGTTTTGAAAATCTACCACACTACAATGGCTGTGATACTTCAAGGGAATGAGTTTATTGCAATATTTCATGCAGCTTGCCTCATAATTTTTGATGTGTCATTGAGGGACAAGTTGCTGAGATCTTACTCAGCACCTGATAAATTCATGGAAAAGTTGCTGAAATCACTTTAAAAAGTACAATACTGCAAAAGAACATTTTGAGAAATTCATTTTGGTGGGAATTACACCAGGCAAATTGTTATGCATTGTGTGGGTCTCAACAAAATTGTAAGAAAAGTTTCACTAAAGTAATGTAGTGTGACACGGTAATTATTTTACAAGCAGAGACAACACTGGTACTCCACTGACCTGTTAACAAGATCTTGTAGACTAATCCTGTATGGGTCTGTAGGCTTGACCATATCAAAAATCTCATCCTAACAAAGAAAGACATTGGATCTGTAGTTTCAGGTAGAGTGTTGTTTCAAGAATAAAGCTTACTGACCCCTACACAACCTGGCTTGAAAAAAGTTATGTCTGGTCGTCTAGGACTGTAACTTTTCATTCTCACTTGCCTGATGGACAGGGGATCAGGAAAATCATCTTATTCTACATACTAAATCATAAAGGAGCAAACTAAGTCTTACGATGGGCAAGCACAATTTAAGGGCAACTTGTCCCAAGGACAAGCTGGAATTCAAGTCTTTTTTTTTCAAACCCTGACAAAAGCCTTTGAGGGGACATGGGTCACTACTGCCATTCTCACGAGATGATTACTATGTATAAAGTGACACAAAACATTCCTTTATTTAATGATACAGACATACATTGTAAGTTTATAACAAGGAATAACTATTCTTCACCTTCACATCAAGAAACTTCACTGGTTCATGGCCGTGCTTCTTCATCTCCTCTTGAATTTCCTGATTGTAAGTAATTTTAAAAATTAATTTAATTTGTGAGACACTACTTAAAAAGACAGAAAAATCTTCAATCCAACAGAATAATTAAGTTTCTTTTCTTTTAAAAAGATTACAATATTGGGAAACAATACAGTGTTACTAAGCGACTGAAAACCTCACCCTAAAAAAGTAGTTCAATGAGAAAATGTTCAGATGTCCAACAGCCTGAAATGAGAAAAATAAGAAAATATTAAATTATGAAATTACTAATTACTAATTACTATAATGAAAAAAGTTACTGGTAAAACATTCCAATGATAACTTCTTAGGATGATGTTAAAGTGGAATTGAATTTTTTTCTTAGATTAATGATTTCTCATTCTGGCAACAAAATCAGTGAAAGTCAGATATCAGATACCATTTTGGACACAGAGAGACAAACTTGAATATGAAAATTGAATGAAAAATGAATGAAAAATGAAATAAATGATTATGTCCTATACACCTTTCACTACAAGCATACCTGAACATCCAAGATTCTAAACATGTACTGCAAAGCCTGATAAACATTTAAAAGAAAAACAAGCTGTAAGTACTTTTACTTGAAAGGTTAAAAACAGGCTTTTCCCTTCAGTAACTTGTAACTTTTTTATGGTCTTGAGCTCAGACAATGCTTTACACCAACCTGAGGTTCTTTTCTATTTTCCAATGCAAGGACAAAATCCAAATATGTCTTGTAATCCTAAAAGAACAAAAATACTTTGATTCAATTGAAGACTTTTCCTCTAATGGTGAGATGCTTCGGCAATCCATACAAATGCATAGTAATACAGTCATGCAAGCACACTTCTTATAAGCCAGCAACAATGACAACTGGTTAGCTGTATTTGCCGACTACATATCTAACTCAACATTGTATACTGAACATAAGATATGTGCAAACCACACCTGAGATTTTACTAGCTAAGGAGGGTCCTGAAGGGGGGTATAAATCCCATTTTCCCAGCCCAAATTTTGCCCAAATCCCATTTCCCAGCCTATTGTTTTTCCAAATTTATAAAATCCCAGTCCCAGTTCTATTGTTTTTCTGTCTGTAATTCCCATTCCCAGTGACCAAATCCCAGTCCCAGTGACCCAAATCCCACTTTCCCAGTGAAAATTTGCCCAAATCCCTCGCTAAGAGTTCTTTTGTGTAATACTTTAAAAAGTTTATAATCATTATAGCTGTGCAAATCACTGTTTTTTGTTATCATTATCAAATATACAGACAGTAAAATAGTCGGTCAAGGTACTGACCATTTCTCCATCATAAGTTAAACACTCCTGAAACACCCTGTCCACAAAAACCTTTGTTAATGTTCCCGAACCATATCTATAAAGCAAAATATGAGTGAGCAGGTGACAAAATCTGACTAATATTATTTAACATCTAAAAAGTTATTTGGAAAAACTTCATTCCCTTGCATAATTACCTTGCTAATTCCTCCTTACTCAACATTCCATTGTGATCGGTGTCAAGACTTAAATATTGGCCTACAAAATTAACAATAAAAAGATTATTAGCAATTTTTACAGACTATCATGAAAAAACCAGGGCCCAGGGAAACAAAAGGCTGCTGATATCATATTCTTACTTGCATATGTTGTAGTTAAAAATTAAATTCAGGTAAAAATTGAATTTCTTTGTCTCTTAACCCTTATGAGGGTTAGAAGACAAAGGAAATTGAGAATCAAACTAGGTTAAAATTATTTTGAACTGAAGTTAATTTTTAACTGCAACACATACATCACATCACATCACACAATGGCCTTCCCTAAAGTAATCTAAAATCAAAGTGCAAACTTAAAAAAAATAATCACAAATAAATGAGCTTTTTTGATTGACTGACTGAGAGACTGACAGATGGACGAACAGACTGACTGACAGGAGGACAGACAGACTGACTTCTGGACTGACCTATAGTTTTATAAGGCAACGCAAATGTTTCTTCTGCTCTCCTTCAGATAGATGGATTTAGCGATGACTATGTTAGTTAGATGGTGACAGAACATATATCACATAGTTTATTGGTATATTTTATTAACATATAGACAAAACATTGCATTAATACTGCTTGTGGAATACACATAATTATGTATTATGAGCTTGTCTCACCATAAACTCTAAGTGCTGATGGGGCTGAGAACCAGTTAGCATCTTGTTGCTCTTTTGACAAGTCTTCATCTCTCAGCTACAAGCAAACAATACAAAACAGTCTTAATAGAACAAACTTGAGACATGGTAATCACATTAAAAGTGTTAAATTTGAAACTACTGATTGAGTGATTGACCAACTGACTGAATGACAGATAGACAGACAAACAGACAGACAGACAGACTGATTCAATGACTGTCAGGCTGACTGACTGAATTTTATATATTTGATATCAGACTGACAGACAACTGACTGAATGACTGACTGACTGACTGACTGACTGAATGAATGAATGAATGAATGAATGATTCGTAGTGTACCTCAAGGAGATCGTCCAAGAAACTACAAGCTAGGATGTCTTGAATCTTGATCTTTCCTGTACAGAAGAGAGGGCGGAACATTAATAAGACTCACTCAACATCATATGCTTGCAGTTTGGCTGATCTTTGAGCATGGTGTAGTTTGAAGCTAGGCTTACACATTTTAGTTGTGTTCCTTAAAAGAGTCTTTTATTCATAATGGTATTATGTTATTAATTATTGTTTGTTACATGTACAAGTAGCTGGGAGCTTATGGTTAGGTTGCAGGAACACTAGAGATTATAGAATAGATTTCACTTATTTCTCACCTGTCCTGAGAGGGTCCAAAAAGAAGAAAAATTTTCTGACAGCAGTACATACATAGAAGGAATAAAACGATTTTTCAAGGCCATCCAACTTCAAGAAAAATAAAAGGCAATGTTTTAGTATTGGCAGTTACATAAAATTGTGTCACAAACTTTGATGCCATTGTAAATTTAAAAATGCAATTTAGGTTACAATGTGCATATGGAAATTATTATGATAGTAGCTGAACACCTGTAGAGTGTACTTCCTTGACAGATCATTATGTTTGAAAAAATTAGTTTGTGGCAGTATTACATGTGTGGTGATACAAGCACAGTAAAAATAACTCATGTATATGCAAAGGACTGAGCTTATTATAAAATGACAGTGCTAAACAAACAACACTACTGAACAATGATACTCTAAGAACAATGTACATGCAGAGGAAACTGAAAAGGTTGACAGACCCATGACCCAGATTAGACTAGAATTAAATTTACATTAATTCTGCTACAGTGGCAATATCCAACTTCCATTTCCTTGTACCACCAAAAACAAATACAACAAATGGCCACTACCATTCTAAGGTCCTGCAAGTGCAGATCAATTTTCTTGACTGAACTAAAAAGAATCTCATTATTAATCAAATTGTCATACCTGAGGTAATGTTGGGATCAACTCCAGTATGTAATTTTCAAGGTCCTGACAAAGAGAAAGAAACAAAGCAAATTAACTGTAATGAGTCCCAAAAATTATTCCATCAAGCAATCATACACACTGACTTGTTAGCTCAGTCAGAATCTATTCAGAGCAACAGCAATCTAACTGAGAGGTCATGGGTTTAAATTCCACTGAGGTCAAAGAATTTTTCTTAACATTGTGTGGTCCTTATTTCCTCTCTAGAGCTTAAATTATATGAAAATGCTCAAAAGGAAATACTAAGGTTGATTTCCAGTACACCAGGTTAATATTTTTCTTTAGAATTAATTTCTTCTTTCAAAAACCATGGCTGCACTTTATTGTGAGAAAAATATATCCGTTTTCCATTAGTCTACACTGTCACTTGAAAACCTCAAGTACGGTAACTTTCAGAATACACAAAAGTCATGTTTAGATGACATGTACATTGTGTTCTTGTGAGTTGTTATTTCATCAAAACAATTACACAAATCACTGAAGGCTTACCGACTCTTTCAGGTATCCTTGTCCTGCAACATCATATAGACTTAGACCTATTCTAGTTTGATGAAGCCAAACTGAAAATAAAATTCCAAACTCAGAGAACAGCAAAGTAGGATTTGAAAACCTTTTTTTACCTATATGACTTGTTACATGTGCCAGTATGTACTTATAAATAGAAATCATTTCATTCTCTTACCAGCATTTTCCACACAAACTGAACAATTGTAAACACTATTAAAAAAACAGCCTAGGATAATTACATTGTATTATCGTAGATGTACAGCAAATCAGGTACAGACAGCTGTATCAAGAAAGGTTTTCTTAAGTAGAATCATAAGGGCAGGGGTTTATTTACTAAATACCAACACATGTTTTGGGTAACACTAGTTCACCTTTCCATTGATCTGCTACATTGCATCTCAGTGTGGTGGAGGGAGAAAACAGTAATACATACAATATTTATAAGGATTCAGAATTTCTAGTAAATAAATTCCATTGGCTAGTATTGATCTACTGGCTTTAACGTTAATAGCAATAAGTTCAATACAGATTTGCTTTGTCAATCTTACCTTTTCGCATGACATAGTTGAAAAACTGCATAATAGAGATCCTAAAATTTAGAAGTGATGATAGAAAAAAAATAATTATTAACAACTGCATGTGCTGTATGGAAGATGGGCGCCTGGGATCTCCAGGGCCCTCCACTGTGACCAATGGCCAGCCCCTAGACATTACAACACTCCCATGGCTGGCAATCCCCACAACCAAGCCATGAGCGCCCATGCGGTCTTCCAGGCACATGTCCCACTTTATTTTTTTTATTTCTTTTTTATTTTTTTTTTTTTATTTTGCCACACAAACAAAAGAATTACGAAAACAATAAGTAATGTAAATCAATACACAAGATAATAATTAATATACAAGCTACAATATAATATAAGATTATTAAAGAATAACAAACAAAATGGCAAGGGAACCTAATAAAAAAACCATGGGGCTTGTAAGCTTAGCTTCCCTCACAAGAAAAACTAGATGACTGATTCCGGTAAATAATGACAAGACTTATTTGAAGACGGAGTAGTCACACTGAGTTAACGGTGGAAACAGGGAAGGGATGGGGAAGAAAGATGTGCAGAAAACAGGTCAATCATATCACCAAATCGCTCAAGGGACCACTATTCTGGAACACGCTGGTACAATGTGCACTCAGCCTGCAATACCATATATGAATATTGCTGACTGGAAGTACAGTTACTTTATAAAATCCATTTAACAGCATTAAAAAATATATATTAATTAATCACTATGATCTGAAAACTATTGAGCTACACATTGCAAGCATTGCAAGCAAGTGTAGTACAGTGTACCTAAAGTGCCTAAATGAAACCAAAGGAAAACAATTGCCTTAAATAGTGGTATTGTTAATGTTTTGACGTCACTGTAAACTTTTCATTCTATGTTAGTTAGCTATTCTTTCTCAACCTTCACAAAGACATGCAACAGTGGAAGACAATTGCTTCCAAGACCATTTTGATTTCAATAGATAATATTAACAGATAAAAAGGGTCAGGGGTCTGTACCTTTGATTCTAAGGTGCATTTATTTCTTAAAGACATTTTATATTGACCTACATGTATTGAGTCTCTCCATTTTTTTAAATGCTTCAAGTCATGCAATGGGAACCTTGCTTAATATGTAAGGTTTTACTCACTCACCTTCCAAAAGGATCCTGCTGAAATAACTTAGCAAAAACAGTTGCACTGAAGAAGGGCCTGAAAAAAAAAATGAGAATGAATATCTTGTTACACTTCCACACAAAAAGGCAAAATTACTTTCATTGCACACTTTATTAAATTTGGTTAAATGCAATTTAACTAAGTTAACCACCACGACCTTAGCGGTCATGCGGTCCACTAGCTTAGCGGTCAAGCGGTTCATAAGCTTAGTGGTCAAGCGGTTCATAATAGCGGTCAAGCGGTTCACAAACTTAGCGGTCAAGCGGTTCTTAAGCTTAGTGCTCAAGCGGCCCACGAGCTCAGCAGGAATCCAGTGGTCAATCCCTTAAGTGCAGGCTCACATGGTACGTGGTAGCTTTGTACATTGCTCCGATCAGAGAATTTGTCATCAAGCGTGCAGTGGAGCGGTTCATTTAGCATCTTCCTCCCTCCCATCCCTTTTTTTTCTACCTTCCACTGTTTCATCAGTATGATGGGGGTGAATGGAGGCTCATGGCTGGGTTACAGGGATTTGCCAGCCATGGGGGCAGTATTCTATCTAGGGGCTGGCAGGCCACAGTGGAAGCCCCTAAGTAACCTAGGCACCCTCCTTCCACTTAAGCGAGGCAGTTGATTAATTTATTACCTGCATTTTTCACCAGCCTCTCCAGCAACTTTTAGGAAATCTTCATAGTTGATCATCTAAAACAAGATAGAATGCAAACAAAACAAAGCAAATTCTTTCAGTTAGCAAGAAAGCGGTACCGGTGTGTCAAAAGTAATCAGTCACATTGTGTTATTTAAAATGACTTTAAACTAGCAAAGGCAACAATCTCTGGTTATATGATTCAGAAAACCAAAATCATAAATCATGACAATAATATTTCTGAAGACATATTGATCATCGTAGTTGTACACACAACTTAAGCAGTACTGTTGTGAAATTTAAGCCTGAAAAAGTTCAGGCGTGGACGGGATTCAAACCCATGACCTCCACAATACTGGGTGAATGCTCTACCAAATGAGCAGCCTATCAAGCCATCTGGGAGCTGGTCACAATGTGAGTTCGTAATATACCCATAGAAGATGAAGGATGCAAATGAATATTATATGAAAGATCATAATTAACTGCTGAGAGAGAGATGAGGATATGATGGATCATTGCAGTTATGCACACAACTTAAGCAGTTGTGAGTTCAGACCTGAATTTTTTTCAGGCTTTAATTTCACAACTGCTTAAATATTAAGTAATACATGTACCTGTTCATCCCCAAACACAGGTGGTGTATGATGTTTATCGAGTAAAAACCACAGGTTCTAAAACAGAAAGGTCTAATTAGCAAATAACTGAAATCATCACAAATGGGTTATGGCTGAAATAACTAAACAGGACAATTTAAACAATAGAACCAGAGTACATAAGAAAACTATTTCAAACCTGAAGTTCATCATTGTCAAGTAGTTCTCTACTTTTCCTCTGAAGAAATACAGCTCTTGACTCCTCTCTCAACTTCTGCAACAAAACCTCATCTTCTGAAGGAAGCTAGAGAGTTGAGAATATATTAAATTGTATAATTTGCCGAATACACATACATGTACACTGTAATCACTGCTATCTGCATTGCGAGCCAAGAGAGAGATTTTTGCTTTACGAAGAGGAATCCAAGAAAAAGATGATGTTGGGAATCAAAATAATTTCACTTAGTGCAGGAATGCCAACGGAAAATAATAAAAATCCTTCTTGACCATAAAAAAGGCTCTGCCAATGCAACTACAAAAATGTGTCAAATATCATAAAATTTTCTCCCTCAACTGGCCAAAATATTTATGTCTGACAAATGCACTTTACATGCTTTCCTTTGTATTGTCTGGGAGCTTTGGTGACCCGTACAGAAGACCAGGGGATTAGGTCTGTATGAGAGACTCCAGGATATGGCAGAGACGTTAGTGCTTTTTCTACCACAGGGTCTCTTCATGCACAGTTACTGTAAGTAAGCCCAGTTAGTTGTGATAAATTACATTACTAACAAAACAATTAGTGTTCGAAAACAAAACCTTCCAAAATTTAAAAGCATCTGAAAATTTTATTGTCCTTACTTTTAACACTTCTAACTAGCAACAGTGCTAACATGTTCTTCATACTAGCAATGTATATGTAGCGCTCTGTTGTGGCATGGTAAACCAAGGAATATCCCACTTCCTGTCTCTTGTATTTCTTGGTACACACACTCGCCTAAAAATGCTCGCGAGTATACCGAGAAAGTACACGTGGCTCGTAGGATATTCATCGTATACGACTCGAAAGCGTTGCATAACGAGTATGAAAAACATGTGAAAAATCAAAATTCTTCTACCTTGAAATAAAACCTGGGAATAGCATCATAGCTCTTGGTTTTGCCTTTTCCAGCTCCTTTCCATTCATTGTAGTATTTGGTGAAAAGTTCTGTCTCACTGGGAGTACTTTGATCTAGATCATCATCTTCTAGAAAACATAACCCAAGGTAGGTCAAGGTAATCGAGTGTCTATTAAGTAAAAGTGCTGCAGAAAATTTACTAAATACTAGATCACAAAGAGCGACGAAAACTATTGGAAATCATATTACTTTCTTCTTTTTCTGTCTTCTTCCTCTCGTTAAACCTTCGTAGCGTTTCAGCCCATCCCGTAGCACTCATTTCACCGGATAAAGCCTCATGAACTTCTAAAATGAAAAATAAACTGCAAAAATATTTTCATCTTTGTTCCCGCCATGTTTTATTTTGGAAGATGACGAAGTTGCAGCGGATTATGGGATTGAAGATAGGGAGGAAACTGGACAAAAAGGCGTCATGTAAGGCGAATTAAAAGTCACGGGGGCCTCCGGCTCTGGAGTCTATAAAGCTTATTTTACGCCGACCATTTCTTAAAGAGCTCGCGATAATTTGTAGCTTAGAGAAACAAAAACGTGACACCATTGAATAACATCGGAAATAACCAGCAGCTTTTTGAAAATGATAATCCCTGTACGCCAACGCAGTTAATAGTTTCTTAACAACTACTTAAAGATTCTACTTTTTCCGCTGTTCAGGTTTCAGTTTAGGTAAGTGTGGCTATTAAAGCCATTTTTTTTTCAAGAAACTTAGATTTACATCGTATTGTGGCCGAGACACCCAGACCATATTTGTTATAATTATTCAAAAAAAAAGAAATCGCAGCAAGACTAAGCGCCTTAACTTAAGGGTCCCAAACTGTGATAAGTAACAATCAAAGTGCCCTTGATTACGCAGTCATTATGGTAGCTAAATGATTTTGAAGGGAAATTAGAACACCTGTGTATTCATTAAATTGGTTTAATTAACGAAGCCTCCTGGTTTATTTAAAGTAAAGCATAGCTGCAGTACGGAGTTTACTACAAGGACTATCAGCCAATGGAAAGTAGGCCAGCACGAACAGCAGTGCAGCGGAAGCAAGGCAGGCGCCACGACATTAAGCTGATATATATGCGCTAATAAGCTTTAGCTTGTCCAGTTCTACAGTCAGTTCGTCTAGTATAGCTCAGTACTTTCTCTTCATGTAGATAGCGCCTGGCACTGTTGGTAGAACTGCACGGTCTACCTGAAAATTGTGTAGGTTGGATTGAACTTTTGTATTTCCAATATTTCGTCAGGCACGGCCTGACTTCTTCAGGGAATAAACAACTGAAGAA
>OMLO01002448.1_pt1 | contig 14978 bp, 5 predicted proteins | sample 1674811 | NCBI WGS metagenome assembly OMLO01 (sample SAMN06265003, study PRJEB25207) | coral metagenome | isolation source: Coral host | place: Mexico:La Bocana,Puerto Morelos, Mexico | collected 2008-11-13 | reverse complement strand
ATTTGTATTTGTGTTGTGAAAACTTGTATTCGTGTTGTGGAATTTGTATTTGTGTTGAGCCTTCTGGGCCACCGTATGTACATGACCAAAATAACTCAATAAAATTTAATTATTCCTGTCGTGAACACGTTTTTCATCTAGCTCTCTCTACTGGCTAATGGAAATCATTCTCAACTTACGATTTGTCCTGAAAGTGACAACCTTAGATGGCTGGCTTCTTCCAATGACGTTTTCGGCGTAGATCCTTACGTCATATATCTCTCCTTGGGAGACATTAGAAAGATCAAATCTTCTGTTTTTTAAATATCCAGCAGTCGTCCAATTCACTGACTGGCTCTTCTTGTACTCCACAACGAAATGTGATTCGGGAAGACACTCGTATCCCGCAACTTCTTCCCATGTTATCTGCTTTGTCGTCGGGTCTATCATGACATTTGTTGGTTGCCGGGGCAAATCTGTTAATTCGAAAGGAAAAATACTACTCAGCACATTTCTCAATCAAACGACAAAATTTATATTACCTCTTTTAGACTTGCAGCACTTTTTTTCACACTGCCCTCCCTTACCTAATATCTGAAGTGTGAATTGCCTTTCGTCACTGCCGTAGTCGTTCGCCGCCACACATGTATAATTTCCCGCCATTTGGCAGTTGAGATCGCTGACATTCAACGCGCTTGCATTTCTGTTGGATTCCACGTTTTCAAAAATAGTGTAGGTTTTGCCTGGTTTGATTCGATGATTGTCGTGATACCAGGTGATGTTGAATGGGTTGTATGCCGAACAATTCAGAGACACTGAGCCGTGTAAACTGGACGAATGATTAGTTTTCCCTTCAATAATTACTGGCGAACCTAAAAAAAACAGGTGGGCAGACACAGTTAGCCAATATACTTATTTTAAGTTCTAAACCGCTGGCAATGAGAGTAATTCTTCAGATCTTTTCTCGGTATGTTTTTATTTTATTGCTATAAGGTCAGCTGTGTTAATGCGGTTTTTCGATATCTTGGACAATTTCGTAAAAACATAAGCCTTAAAAAGTACAGAATCAATTTCTGCTGCTGCATTTTCTATAATAAAACAATTAGAAATGTGGGAAACCTAGCTTTTTTCACTTTCAAATTTACTTTAACTCACCTCGAAAATTTCGGAAAATGCATTAATAGGAAAAGGTTGGTATTTCGAGGACATGCCTTTGAAATTTCTGTTACAGTTCGACAAAGATGAAACGCGCAGAACACGTACAGTATGTGGCTTGCAAACGAACAACCACATGAAAACCCTACACTCCTTCTGCAGCCACTTCTGATACGTAATTTTTACACCTTTTCGTAAGTTTTTCAATTGGTGTATTTCAATTTTTTTAAGCTTTCCTTTGAAGCTTTTCTTTTCAGATGTTGTTTGAGACAACCGTTTGAATCTGCTATACGTTTTCTATACTTACTGAACGTTTCAATGGAAATATCATCTAGGAAAATTCCTCCACTGCCATTTACCTGTGCACGAAGAAGCACCTAAAACCAAAACAAGCAAAGGAGGAAAGATGTTAATTCCATTTTTCAGTAAAATGATTTAAAACTGACTTCGTATTCATCGCGACATTCCAAGCAAGAGATAGTCAAGATAGTCAAGCCATAACTGACATTCAAGAGTGATGACGTCACCACTGACGTACTTCTAATTAGTTGCCGGTCGGTTGGGAATTTTCGCGCTCAAATACCAACCAATGAGAGACGAGAACAATATCCTAGTGAAAAAATTGTGAAGGATACATCACCTGGAAAGTGGTATTGACAGTAAATTCAACCTTTAGGTGTTTCCAACGTCGACTCTGCATATTCAATGGAATCAAGACTGTTTGGTTTCTAGTAGAGCTCTGAATAACAAAGTAAAGCTTATTTTTTGTCCATCCCTCGACGTAGTACCACATGGATAGTAACACGTTACGTCCAGGAACACTCGGTCTTGGAAATGGACGACTGATTATACCATTGCTGAGTTTGCCTCCTGATGCCTCACTTTGAGAAATCAAGCCAAGAAAATTTCCGCAGCCTGAGGAAGAAAGAAGGAATGACCTCAAGAATTTTCTTAACTCGTAAATTAGAGGTAATATGGTTTAAGAAAGAGATGATAATGATGACGATACTGATCTGTCAATGAGTGGCCTCATTGTTAGTGCGCTCGTCTACTGCAGGTTCGAGCCCCGGCCGGGGATATTGTGTTGTGTTCTTGGGAAAGATACTGTACCGGCTCACAGTGCCTCTCTCTCCACCTGGGTTTATAAATGGTTTCTGGCGACTCAAATGCTAGGAATAACCCTACAATGGACTAGTAACTTCATGCTACAGCAACCGCGAGAAGCTTTCGGCCTGATGGGCCACTTGGCTTGTATGCAGACTTACTGAGTAAGTGACACCTGCACATGCGTAAAACAAACTATATTTATAGAAAAACGTTCACCTGTGCACGAGTTATTTGTGTGGTCATGACGTAGCGAGCCATATTCACTAAATCTCATCCAGTTCTGATTACTGCTTGACGCATTTTGCCACTGGCAATAGCCGATGTCAAAGCTGCAGTAAAAACCGGCAGGCTCAATACAAGTGAAGTTGCTTGAGCCACTGCTGTCTTCCTCGCACCACTGGTTTGACGGACAGGGATTTGAGAGGCAGCGGCTTGTGGTGGGCGAAGAAAATTCTGGAGAAAGGAAATCAAACTTAACATAAACAATTCACCCGGTGGCCCTTGCACTTAAAACCAAATAAACGGTATCGCATGAAGTGTTGCTCAATTGCTTTCATTTGAATAGTCACACATTAGGGTTTTACCTACAGACTTAAAAGTTAGAGACACATTTTACAGCACGCAGTACATGTTAGTTCACAATTAAGCCCTCTTTTTAGTGTTCAGCCGCATACGAAACTGATTACTTTGTTACTTACTTTTCAAATAGTTGTCCTTAACTTCCTTTTTTGACAGCACACGAGTCCACAAGGCGAGGTCGCTCATTCTCAATGTGGAAAACCCTCCCTTTCCGTTGAGTCCACCAACAGACAACAGACTCGCGTCATCAGGTGAGGAAAAGTTTTCTTTGGCCGGTGGTGGAGACTCGGACAGGAGCTGGCCGTTTTCATAATACGATATATCTAGAGAAGACAACAAACGGGACTTGGTATATCAGTTCACTCCGGCTATGTATTGCGAACTGGAGATGACTTTCCTATGCAGAAAATCTGCAGATGAAAAGATTCGGATTTCGGTCACGTTTGAGCTATAGACAGACTTGGCGAATGTTCAAAGATCGATTTAATTTGACAATGTTATTCAAAATGATTTAGAGACATTTGACGCACATTTTAGGGAGCAGGATAGGCCCAGCAGTGACAGCGCGGCTTCCACCGATGTGTCCGATCCGGCCCGTTGCTATGTGGGATGGGTATGTTGTTGGTTCTCGCCTTGCTCCGAGGGTTTTTCCTCCCAGGATGGTGGACCCGCACGAAAACCAGCTAACGCTGATGTAGCTTCCTGTCTAAATATTGTAACTTATACTTCATACGGAATTAAGTTTTTGAAGAATTTATTTACTTACTTGTATGGTCCCAAGTGATCGTCAGGAAAAACCAACCAACGGGAAAACAACCTCGGTTTATTTGATAACGACTGGAGCCGGCTGTTAGTTGGATAAGGAGATTTCTGTGGTGCTTGACTCGCACCGAAAGGATAGTGTTGTTGGAATTTGTGATAGCCACGATATACAGGCCGTCGATAAACTGAAGCCAAAAAGATATTGAAATTCCTTGCGGGCAGTTGTTAAAGTCTTTGAAGCAAAGGTTGTCGAGTTGTCCTGGAATAAGAAATTTTTGTAACACTGTCACGAGTTTACCGACTTAGGGTTTTTGCTTTCTTTTTCCCAAAATCGTCCGCTTTGAAGTACATGTATTCAGAAAGTTCCAATTAGTACTGTCCAATCACTGGCGCGACCGAGAGCTCTCGCAAGTTTTCGGCAAATAACCTAGTCGACTCGCCAACTAGTCGTCACGTGATAAGTCACGCAGGTTCTACTATCTTAAAGAACTAACCTAAGTTTACCCAGCCTCCTCCTGTTCGCAGCACACTGACAACATTGCCGATCTGGAGATTACTGACCACTTTTACTGCACCTAAGGAATTGCAAAAAATTAATATGATGTAAGTTAAAAAAAATAATACCATGAAGAGAATCTTGTATTTACGAAAACTGGCCCGGGGTGATTATCCGCCAAATGGCTTGTCGTTGTTATTTACAAGTAACAAGCTATTACATAACCAAATACGCTCTTTCCTTCCAAAATTAAATGAAGTGTAACGTGTTAGTAACGTGTTTACTTACCTTTAAACGCCGAGCTTTGACGGTTGAAAGCCCAAAAAAAGTCCGCAGATGAATTTTGCGCTGTAGATCAACCACACAAAGCAACGCGTTACACAATTTCCCTTCATATCGTAAAGATAAATGCTGTGGCCATAATGCGGTAACAACCAAAACGTGGCACATTTTGACGTCATCTGTAATCTTTTACTAAAAAGACGCATGGAAACATGGAATCTTCTTGTTTTGTAATAAAGAAACCAAAATATTCGTTAATTCGACATACTATACAAAAGCATAATATCTTTTCTAACATAATACGAGCAGTTTGTACAAACAGAGCTGTATCAACTTAATAAGTCACAATTGATCGTTTTGTTTCGCTATCATTTAGGTTAGTTTAAAAAAAATATATTTAAGCTTGGTTCCATTAATGGTTGATGGTCTGGAGAAGTGCGGATATAGAAGATTAGAGGACAAGGAGATTAGAGAAGAAAAACTTCTGCGGAATCTGATTCCCAGGTTGTTTTTTGTCTTCACTCCCTAAGTGCAACAGAGAGGCAGTCTTCACTATTGCGTGACATACCTGGTGTGACTCGCAACTGACAAAAATACCCAGTGTATTCGTTGACACATGAGCACATGTTGGAGTTACACGTTCCGCCGTGACGACAATTATATGCATGTTTACGGCAGGATGTTCTCTCTTCGCAGAAAGGTCCAATAAATCCGTCACGACATCTACAAAAGAACGCATCTGTTACGTACGGATCTCTTTGGCACAAACCACCATTGAAACACGAACCAAGCGCGTGACAAGGAGCCTTTTTCTCGCAGAAAACTCCCTCGAATCTACCGTTACTCACGGCGTGCTGGTTACAGCTACAGAAGGTCTTGTTAGACGGTAGTTCCAACTCGCATGTACCGTTGTTAACGCAATTAAAATCATTGCATTGAAGTTTGGCTTCGCAGTGTGAGCCTGTATAACCGTATTTACAAACACAGCTGTTTTCAAAGCAAAGCCCTCCATTTTTACACTGCTCATCACTGGAGCATGCAGCCCAAAACCTCCTGGCGGAATTTGCTGTCTCTGAAAAATTTAAACGAAAGAAGCATTATCAGTCGGGCAGTCGTCAGTCGGCCAGCGGTCATTCAGAGAGTGTTATTCTGTATGTTGGTAACAATATCATTAACATTAGTGAATAAAGCCATGTTGAGATTCGTTTTTTAATTTTCTTTCATAGTAAATGTAGACAATAAGAAAGCAAAGACAAAATGATCATTGTAAATTTCGTGGTTTTCTCTGTACTAAAAGACCGACTGAATTTTCAGAAAGCTTACTTTAAAATAAAACGGAAAAAACGGAAATTTACACACTCTCCAGAATGTTGTGGCAAGGCAAGACCTGAATAAGCCGATCAACTAGAAGCATTGATCGTCCTTTGGGATTTGTGATTGGCAGGCTGAACACCTCAGCCTTGTTATATAAGCTCGCTCCGTGTTTGGCCTAAGTTAAATAGGCAAAGGAAAAAAAAAAGCCATGAAATGCTCCCTCGTGGCTTACTTTCAATATTTTTCGAGTCGGCATGAGCCTTTGCCATCGAAAGGTGGCAATTATTAAAGTAGCAATTCTTTTAATAAAGGTGCTATACTAACCATTTAAAACAAAGAGAACAATCAAGATGAACCAAAAGCCCCGGTAAATGTTTTTCATTGTAGGTGGCGGTACTGCAACGAAAAAAGATAACTTAAGTTCACGAGGACCGAGCAAAAATAAGGAAAATACAAAAGGGGAGAAGACAATCTAATTAGCATGAAAGTCTCCGCTAATTTATAGCAATTTAAAGAATCTAGAATAAGAAATAGTTAACCTTCAAATTCCCAATAGTGATTGACATCAAATTTTTCCTTTCACTGTCAGGTCGAATCCGGATGCTCAGCTAAACGGTTTACGATATTATCATTTCCTTCCTGTCGCTTTACGACAGTTTTCTCAGGAAATATACACAAGTTTAATTATTTTGTATTATTGCTTTGTTTTGAAGAGTGTGTCGTAAAGGTGTAATATTTTGATGCCATCTAAATTGCTACTATTGTTTTATTTTTTTTTTTTTTACAATAGATGACATATTTTGATATCTACAGTTTTAAGGGGCTTAATGAGACAACAGTTTCTGTCTGCTATCGGCCAATCAGAAGTCCTGTTATATCAGCGTCTACAATATCGATGTTGCAAATGGCAGTTAAAGGTTGTAACTGATAAAGCCTTTTTTATAACTTATTTCAAAAACCGCTGAAGAAGTATCGAAAATGAAAGATTTGAATCGATGTATTCATTCTTACTTCCTGTACTTGAATAGAATTCAAAAGCAACTTCAACGGAAAATAAAGCCTAATGGATGTACAATCTCTCGGACAATAATGTGTTTAAACAGGGCAGTGTCAATATGTTAAAACGCTAACTTTGGATGAAGTTTTAGGTGAATGAAACAACAGAAATTATTAATTTCCTAAGCCTTGGTGCGTTTTTTTAATATTACCCTAAACCTCCGGTGGAGCTAAAAAAACTTTGCTAGTGGAGTCATCGATTTAGACCTTTGGTCTCTTTCGGCAATTAATTAAGTATACATCGTAAGATCATTTTTGTAAATGCCTTGGAAACTGCGAGGTTTTCTCTTGATTCTCCATTTTTCATTACTTTTAGTAACTTAGAAAAGTTCGTACAAATCATGAGATATTCTATACTTTCCGAACATTATTTTGCTTGGGCTTCGTAACTTTGTCAAATGTCATATGGTCTCTCATTTTCAACTGCCTTTCATCCTTTTCCGTCGGTTTGGCTTGACGGAAATCACTGTGACGGTTGTGCAGCGTGTCTCGTGAAATTGGCCGGCTGCACGACTTCCTGAATAATTAGCCCAGCTATTCCTATAAAGAAAATGTCGATGAAAATTTCCTACCTTTTGTGAAGAATAATTTTCCACTTATCGCGAACCAACGTAAGTCGTGTAAAGAAGCAAAAACGCCGAGCGGCAGGACAAACAAGAGTGTGACAGAAGTCTACAAATGTCGTATTGACCTGTCGAAATTGTTCGTACTGGAAACGACTGTTGGAAAGTAGAAAAAGCCTCAAAAATATTATGAGAAAGATGCTATATGTAGAGGGCTGATGGAGTTGGCTGATAAATTTTTCTGCTTGATTGATGAGTATTTTCTCCTCGTTGAGGTTGATTGAAAATGTGTAAATTGAAAAGTGGCAGATAGTTTGAATTGTGTTTTCGTTTCGCAGATGTTTTATTGGTCTTTTGTACACGACATCAAAGAAACCTTCCCTAGAGTAACAAGGTGTCAATAGAACGTTACTGAAAAGCGTCTCTTAATTTGCACAATACCAGTACCATAGTGATCACGAGTCGTATGCATTGTATCGAGGAAGAACTGTAGAATTTAACGTTTTGAATATTAAGGAATAGAATTAAGACTTGCATGAGTAGTACTGAACTAGCTGAATAAAGATTTCAACTCGAATTTTGAGAATTAAATGTTCGTTTAACAAAAATGTTGATATTACGTCATGGCAGCTGTTTAATTTGACTCTATCTGCAGCGCACTTGCATCTAAAACGGTTGCTAACTAACGTACAACACTGTATAACCTCATTTCGATTAAAAAATGAGTTACTTTTTCCGTTATCAGTGCTAAAATGTAGTAGGAAATTAAGGTACTTACGATAAAGGAAATTGCATCCAGAATTATGTTTTGACAGTTGTCAAATTAGCTCTTCTCGCAAACTCTATGTTTATTCATCTTTCTTCAGAAACGACTGTTCACTGATTGCTCTTAAAAGTCCGGGTATTGTACCTGGGATTATGCAACGGTGATCGCAACCAATGGTAAGGTCCCTGGCAGAGAAAGTAGATTGACTTAAATAACCTCGTGAGAAGGTAGCTGTCTGTTGCGACGTCATTATGCTGACAGATAAATAGCATCGTGTCAGTTTTAAATTTGCAACAAAATCAAAATTCCTCACTAACAAAGCATTTGTTTTTACGTCAAACGATTGATGCAAATCCATTTCTTCTTTTTGATGCGAGGGATTTCTTTGTACCCGTTGTGTCGTAAACCTTTCTTATCTTGCTTCAGAAATTTTAACATTAAATTTAATTTAAATTCTCTCGCAAACCTTTCTTGATTCATAAATGTGCTCCGGAAACCTGGAGCCTCCGGTCAGAAGTTGCACAACAGTCTACATTATCAGTTGATTTCTTGTGATTGGTGTGGAAATTACGAGTTAAATAAGTCCACCTACAGTCCTGTGTTTGTGTCACATGGACACAGGGTATTCTTTTTTTATTCTATCCGGTCTGCCCATGGATATAAGAACAATTTTGGAACTACCACTAGTAATAAAACCTGGCGTGTGGAACTTTTCATTTTCTATCGGACAAAGCTAAGTCCTGGCCTTTACATGCTACTTCATTCTCTCTGTTGCTTGAACGACTTCGGACTTGGTTACCTGTAAAGAAATTCCGCCATATACTCCTTATTCCCAAGGTATAATCCTTCAAGTTAACTTTGAGCATGGTACCCACTGAGGTCTTTCGCGTTGTGTGGACGTTTTCGAGGGGGATGAAATTGTGCATGTTTTAAGCCGGCTTGAACTGTTCACGTGAGCAGACTCCTTTTTCAGGGTTACTGCCTCACTCAAGTCCACAGGACATATCAGGCCTAGCAATTTGTTGCTTAGTTGTGAGGCGTGGCGCACGGTGTGTGTTTAATTAATTTCTTTTCTTTTGACAATGAATTCATATTCATTTTTTTTAAGAGAATTAGAACTCTTGCACAGCGCCGCAGCGCCGGAGCACGTTACTGAGCACCAGGTCTACCTAAAAGTTGGATGATTTAGGATGTAGGTGAGTGGGGAGAGGGATCTGGGGGAAAGGAATGTAAGCGGTGCACAGCGCGTGCCGATGAGTCCGGACGTGAGAAGGCCTGGGCTGAATACCACCCAAGTACATTGTTACAAAAGAAAATTAGGGGACTGATTTTCTCTTGCGTGTTAATAATTCATACTCAGACTTAATTATTTAATCTATCAAACCTAAACGTGAGAATAATGAGACGAATTCCCTGAGAAACAAAAATGTCTGAAACGATGTATACATTGTGTTGCAAAAATCTGGATCCTAAATGCATGAAAACCAGGTTATTTTGTACGGGTAATCAAATGGTGACGAGTGAAATTAGGAAATAATTTCACTTGCGTTTTGTCAAAATTCTAATGATTTCCCGAGCCTTTGAATTATAAATTACGGCTGAAATTTCGCGCCAAAATTAAGGAGTAATTTGCCACCCATGATATTATAGGAGTAATCAACTTCTCGCAGGAAATCTTTCTATGAATTGCAAACTTCTTTACATTTCCGATAAAAGATGACCATGTTTATAAAACTTGTATCTTGAATCCACAATTGTGTATTTTTAAATTATTCATCGTTCAAATTACACGTATATTTTGGCACTGAAAATGTTATCGATCTCTTAAAATGGACCCTGAAGTATATTGGCTACAAATGCTAATAAATGGATTATTTTTAGAAAGAGGATCGATCAGTTTCAGACCTAATCGCTTCACGGCCATTCACCTGCCGAGGCTTTCGTTTCCTTTTGAAATATTCATTATCAGCACATCACTGTGACACAAAGAAAAACCTAACATAACTATCAAACTATCATGCTTTTGAAATATAATTGTCTCACATCGAACAATGGAAAGAATTTTCCTTTGCGTCAGTAGAATGATGCATATCCGCACGTTCTAGAGTTTATACCGTCTCGGTTGTAAAATGTTTTTTTCTTTTAATTTCTTCTTTTTTTTTGCCTTAGCTCGGCGCTGGAAGGTGCACTAAAATAATCTTGAATGTCAGTGAGTGTAGCTTTATTATTTAGAGTCTCACTGATAGTAACTCTATCTCGTTAAGTACTTCGGTATGCAGCTTGATTTAACTGCCATTTTTCTCAGACAATTAAGCTTTATTTTATCGCGATTTGGACAAGAGGTTTACCTGTTGTATATATGAATTACACATCTCGTAAGATGGATCCTTGCTAATACACAAATTATATTTAGTGTCAGCAAATGCAACACTTTTATACTGTTTTCTTTTCCTTGATGTTTTCGACTTTTTCGAGAACTGTTTCTTGCAACACTCTTTCATTATGAACTTCCCTTCACAATATCCTAGAAAGAAGATTGCTTGGTTAACAGAAACTAGATTTGCAAAAAACGGCGGTAGTCAGTGAGAACTTGAGTCTAATGAACAGCGTATTTCTGAAGAAGGGACAAAATCGATCAAAGCCTATTTCTGTTACGTTTTGCGCAACCCCATGGTCTTTCCAAGATGGTAAAGCGGGTTTTCCTCGCCATGTCCGCCATCTTGGATAGACACGAGGTCACGTGAAACAATTCACCTGCAGCAGCCACCTGCATCAAGCCCACCCAGGTCAGTAGAACATCGATCGCATGTGGTGGCGCGCGCTTCTTTGTGGTTATGTTAAATATATTTATGTCAATAATTTTAAGAGGAGTTTTCAACGAAATCAGCCTTGCAATTTCCTTCTCCACAGAGAGAAACGCTAATACGGTCAGTTCGGAGACAACCGCTCTTTGAAAGACAGATTTTCTTTCTGATAATCCTTTCGAGTCGCGAGATATAAGGATTAAGATTACCTTTCAATTTTGACAAACGTCTCTCTGCGCTTAGTTTTTCTACAAATAAATGATATCAATAACAATATTGATAAAAATCGGAGATCGGCATTTTAGCGCTGTATATATGCATTTATACAAATCCAGGAATCTTTTAAAATATGTATATTTTAAAAACGTAATCCCTTAACTAAAATGAGCTTGATAAATTGGCAAATATATAAATTCTTGATGGACACACAGGATGCGATATATGACAGTGAAATTATTACCAAATCCATCTCTCAAGTTGTATAAAATGTCCGGTCAATTCATTTCAATTCCGCTGAAAATCACAACTCTTTCCAGCACAGCAACAATATAGTTAGGATGCCGGATTTTAGAGATGAACAATTCCGCGAGCAAGAAATGCTCGAAAATGAAGAAAATTACCATTTTTATATTTTCGGCCGACTGCTGTGTAAACAAGAGAAGTTGACAAGAGAATCGAGTTGTCTCAGTAATCATTAACTGACATACTGTGTTCTCTGATCTGTAGATGAATTTTAAAATACGACAAAGAAATTAAACCAAGGGTTATTGCTTTCTCCGTTGATCTTCTAAACGATTCGTAAATTGATGTCTAGCACACTTGTTTATCAGCCGTGTGATATAATTGTAATTTCCCTGACATCTTGATACTGACAAAGAGGAGACACGGGATAGTTAGCAAAACACTCGTTTCCTTGGAAACGCAATTTGCAATTGTATAGCCGAGCGCTGGGCTCCTGAACGAGGCCATATTTATAACTCAGGTGTTCTTCTTCAGTCGAAAAATTCAAATCCTTATATTAAACCCGCCAACGTCTTAGGTTGAAAAAACGGAAACTTGCTGACAATTACGCGAGGGCAAGCAGGCGAGAGTGGTAGAAATAATCGAAAATCAACCAGCGACGCGATGTAAACTCCGTGATGAATAACAAGTGTGGACAAAGACTGGCTATTATTTAAAGGTTTTTTGAAGCCCTCGCATTGGTATTGTAATCGCGGTAAGTCTTGACTATATTGACATCTAACTTGAAAACGTAAATTTAGCCATATTTTGAAATAATGATCAGCGTGGACTCGCGCCTTATCGTTCGCATAAGACTAGTTTATCGAATCGCTGTGTTCGACAACGGCTTGAAATAATTTTACCGTGATACGAACCACTCTAGTAAAAATTACAGACCCATTTTAAACAACTGGGCTGCACAATGTTGACAACACGCACTCCAACAACTCCGTTTTCGGATTAATTCGAAACTATAATGGCGGTCTCGGTTACTGCGAGAAAAACTCTTCAGGCCGGTAACTTTCCGGTTCGTCTGGTATCTCAAATGAGGTTTATGCTCTGGCGTGCGGTAATTAAAGTTATCGGCTGAACTTAATCCAGGTATCCATGCCTAAAACTGCCTTCAACGCACACGTTTCACTACAGTGTTCGGTTGAAAATACTTCACATTTCTGCAGTAGCAACAGCATTTTCGACAGACCACGGACAAACACATGACAAAAATTGACCTGGTTTATGAGGGAGTGCAATGTTTCTTTTTTCCTGTAACTAACTCAGGAAGAGAAAAAAAGAGTGAACCGGTTTAATTTTATTTACCATCGGCCTAAGTTTTGATGTTCGCCTAATGATGCTAGAAACGGTGATATTTACCAATAGATATATACTGTTTCTGTTTTAGCGTTGTCGAAGATTATGCCATCCAAATAAATTGTCGAAGAAAAAACAATGTAGTTATTTCATGAACAGAAAAAGTCGCGTTAGAAGTTGAAAGCGGAGGCGTCGTTGTATAAAATAATGGAGATGTGTTACGACTCGAGCTTGTTTACTGAATGCAAATTGAATACGAAAATAAAGGAACCATTTAAACTTGATCTTGGCGACTTGAATTTCAAAGAATTGAAGGTCGATTTCGAAATTGCAAAAAAGCAAAGTGACTTTGAAGCTTTAGCGCGCGTGTTTATATAGTACCGGCCTAAAAAAGTGGCAATTCCAAAAGATGTTATTCAAAATACAATTCAGATGGCGCGTTTAAGAGTTTGCCGATTTGTTTATTAATCATTAATGTTAGCTCTCCTCGAAAATAAAGCAGACGAGAAAGAAAGAAAAAACAGATTTAACTGTCATTTAATGAAATGCGACAAAAAGATCCATGTTTGTTCTTTTGTTTGTATACGGATCATCGAAAGGCTCCGTTTTTACATCAGGCCATCCAGCGTTGCCACGGCGACATTCGACCGTAAAGGAAATCTACAGCTATTAGTGCAGGATATTTTTAACAAACACAGCTTCTCTGAGGTGACTTTTGCATTTCCAAAGAGTTAAAGATGGCTGTAAAAACATCTGTACGGAAGTGTTTCTTTTTCTACCAGCACAAAGGGCCAGAAAGCTTAAAAATAAGATACGTGTGTTTTCCATTTGTGCCCCAGGTTCAAAACCTCAATAAATTTCTCAATCATCTTGGCATTTATATATATCTATTCAAAGCTCTTGAAATTGACCAATAGAAACTAGTTCCTTAAATTTGAAATCCACTGAAGGAGGACTTATAACATTTCGTGTTTGACACACAAAATTTATCACATTTTCTTCATAGACTACTGAAACACTATTCTCGGAAAAAAGAAAGTTACGACCTTGTATAGCAAAACAGGTGTAATTTTGAGGCCTATTCTTCGAATGTAATTACGTATTCAGTCTATTTATTGAAAACTTGGTATGTTTCCATGACGTTTATCCACTCGTTGATAATCAACAAACCCTTTCTGAACATAAACACTCTTCAACCAAACGTCCGTCGCAAACGGTTGTTCTGACGTTCATTTTTCAGTTTGCCTATTCTATGCACATGCTTGTTAAGACGCTCTTCAGTTGAGGCGAATAAACTGTTATCTTGCACAGGCAGAAATTAATAAAAATTCATGATCATCTTCTCAATCGGCGATATGTACATGGATGCAAATACGTTTTTTTTTAAATGCGCGGAGACATATTTTAGAGATATTAAAGTGATTTCTGGCTGATTAACATCACACAAATTACATCAGTTTCCCTGGATCCATTCCCAGATGTTCCCGTTACGTAATCTACCGGAAAAAATAGCTCAGTTTTTTAAACTGATTTTGAGTTTCTAAATAATTGAAATACGAGTTTTCAAAAAAAAAATAATAACAACTAGAAATCCCTTGGATTTATCACCGCTTTACCTTTATTTAAGATTTTTTTCACAAAAATAACGGAATTTGTCTGTTAGTTTGATTCTAGGTGTAGTTTTCCTTCAAACATAAATTGTTTTTCGCAAAGCGCCGTTGCCGTTTAAATCACATCTTTCTAATTACGAGAAGTACTAGCTTATTTATCTAATGAAGAGCCCCAAACCAGCTATCAACATTAATCAAGACAGAAAAGAAAAAACGATCATACGGTTGCCCGTATGATTGCCCGTTTTTTTGTCTTCAGAGGAAACACTTTGACCGGACAACAATGAAAGACTAAAAGGACCGTTACCACGCAATTATGTACATAAATCATAAGTTGAATGGCCAATTAGTATATTAGACACTTTTCAGCAACACACCTCCATTTTTGGGTGTTCGTCCTGGCATTTCAAACACCGAAAAGAGAAGGAAATATCAACAAATCTGGAGAAAGACATACTGTAAATATCTTAATATTTATCTTATGTTACGCTTCATGTTACTCTCGTAAAGCGTGAAAGAAAGAGAATTTCATCTCATGTCAACTCTACCAATAACAATGAACGCATATCCGATAAAACCTTATACAATATGGGCTGGATAAAATTACTATTTTAGATAGCAAAACAGTCTGTGTTACTCTAGAATAACGAGCAGAAGCCCATTATTTACATTTACGAGCGCTGCCGCCATAATGTA
>OMLO01002447.1_pt1 | contig 14979 bp, 8 predicted proteins | sample 1674811 | NCBI WGS metagenome assembly OMLO01 (sample SAMN06265003, study PRJEB25207) | coral metagenome | isolation source: Coral host | place: Mexico:La Bocana,Puerto Morelos, Mexico | collected 2008-11-13 | reverse complement strand
TCTTTTGAAAGTATTAAAATTAGACTGACTAACCTCATTTTGAAGTTGGTAATTCAAAAGAATTTTTACTCTGAAACAAGGTTAGTAACGCTAATTTAAATGCATACAAAAGAATTTTAAAATTGGCAGCTACAGCTGTATTTATGAAAACAGTCTATTAAGATTCCGTACCGGTTGGCTATTTAACCAAGTCCAGATAGCAGTGGGGATGAGGATTTGAACTAAGGACCTCCAGATTTCAAATCCAGTGCCCTAAGCCACTTGACCATGCCACCTTCTCCTTAAATATCATTTTATTATATGCTGTTACATATGCTTGGAAGCAACTGTGGGCTCATGGGTAGAAGTACTCCTAGTCATTTCATACTACAGAAACCAGGATAGGCTCCAGCCAACCTTTGGCTTGTATGCAGACTTACCCCTTACATATTTGTAATGTGAAACGCTTTCTTGGATAAATATGATCTTTCAGAGTCGGGTTGGCAAGTGGTGTAGATTGCGCCGTGTGTTTACACTGGATCCATATCTACCAGAGTACAGCATGGTAGAGGTGAATGCCATTGACAATCCTAAGCAGATCCTACCCCGTGGATGCCAGGAGTGGGAGAATGATATCGGCCGTCCAATCACAAGCTACCAAATCACATTCCGATTTGAGTCTGCACACTATGGCAGTTTTCAACAACGAGTTGTGTTTGATTTTGACGAGTTGCCATATGTGTTTCGACAGCTTGGGGTGGTAGTTGCTCCAGAGTTAGATCTTCTCCATACAATCCACTATCCTGTGATATGTGAAGATGATAGTGAGCTGTCATGGCTTAGTAAATACACAGTGGTGCCTTTTGATCCTCAAAATACACAAGGTACAGTACAGTAAACTTAGGCCACCATGTGTATTCAGTTAATTAGACATGCAATGTTCTTGATGTGTTTTGTTAAGGTCGGGCCACTATATTTGAATTATTAATGCAATTTATTACATTATATCAATTGAAGAGATATTACCAAAGACTGAGATACTTTTTTTATTCTTTCCTGTATAATTTTTTTGTTTTGTTTTTTAATGATTTTTTTTTTTTTTTCATACAAAAAGCAGAAATTTTAACCTGTGTACATCCCCCCAATCCCTTAAAACAATCAGGGAGAGAGAGAGAGGTTGCCCTCTCCCTGAGTTTTTTTTTTTGCAGGGGGGTGCAGATGTACACAGGATAGGAATTTTCAGTGGCAGTGTTGGTTTTTTTTTTCAGTGCATGGGAAATCTGAGTTTCAGCTCCCACCTAACCTTGGAACAGCTCTGGAGGATGGCCATTTTGATCATCTGGAAGATTGCATGGTCCGGGAACATTACAGACAACGTCTCCACATGCTTCTTCACATTGAAGAATTTGAACGTCGTCGCCAAATGACAAGGTTCTATAATTATTTCTAGGGTACTTCATCGCAATTTTGTGTGGTACCTGTCTGATTTAGCAAAGGCTGTCAAGACAAAAATAAGTATTTTTTGGATTTACACAGCTGCTGGAAAACCACACTGAAGTAGTTAACGTTGTGAGCTAAATGACCTCCCCCCCAAAGTCCACCCCATGTACAACAATTGTTTGCAAAATTTGTGTCAATTGTTTTCTCTGTTACAGTTTTTTTTCTCAAAAAACTCTCTTACTATCAAGGAATTTGTTCAGGGGTGGCAGACATTTGGGAAGGCTGTGAAATTTGCATATAGGTCGTTCAATATCTTTGGACCAAATCTTTTTTTCGAATTTCTTAAGTTTCTGTATAGTGTTGAATTTGAAAAGCCAAATGCTGTGCAGATTTAGAGTTTCATGCTTTAGAAAATCAGGCCAAAAAAGTTTAATATGCCATTTCAAGGTTGCTTGTTGCCTCTGTTCATAACTGCATCCTCATACAAAACTTATAAAAACACAAAAGACCGTGTCAGTCTTACCTCATTACCAAACAGTTGAAAAGCTGAAAATACGATGTAATTTGGTTATATCAACTAAGTTGAAAATGTAAATTGGCCATCGTAACTAGTTGAAAAGCTGACGTTTCGAGCGTTAGCCCTTCGTCAGAGCAAGTGACGGTCTGACGAAGGGCTAACGCTCGAAATGTCAGGTTTTCAACTCGTCACGGTGGCCAATTTACATTTTCAACTTAGTTGATATAACCAAATTACCTTGTTACCCCCACCGACACAGCACCACCGTTTCTTTAGAAACTTTCACCCTTTATTCTTTTGAAAATGCGATGCATAGGTTAAACACTGTCTTTTGTGTTTGATTTAACTTCTCAATCGAAACTAAAACTAAGGAGATATTGTAACAGAGAAGTAAAATTGTCAAAATCTATGCTTATTAAGCCTCGGTATCCAAACCTCCTTCACGGTCGTGATTTTGTTTGTTTAACTTGATGAATTATTTCTAAGTTTGAGAAATGATTTAAAAGGTTTTGCATGAAGACTTGTTTATTGTCGCATTCTTTCTTGCATTGTTCTTCTCCAGGTTAACCATTCACTGCACTGACCTTCTCCACTGTACACAGCCATGTGCAAGCGACCCTTCCCAAGTTACTCTTGTTCTACCTGTTCAGGAAGATCTAATGGATGATGCCAGCCTCTTAATCAGTCGTGGGGGCTATGCTTTGGTTAGAGTTCAACCGTACGGCATGTCAAACACAGTACTCTATGAAGTTGTGGTGGAGAGTTTGAGAAAGAATCGTGTTTTGCTTCGTGCTAGCAGTGAGCTTCAGCAAGTGTTGAAGTCCAAAAGACCACTACCAGCTTCTGTTTGTTTCCGGTTTATCGACACCTATCAACACATGCATTGGGCTGTGGAGAATATAACCCTTGATATAGTATACCCAACTGTTCCACCAGGAGGCATTGAGCAGTGGTCAAGTCACTCTTGCAATAAGCTGTTGAACAGGTCTCAAGCTTATGCGTTAAAACAGATGTTGGCGCCACACCCTGGCCCGCCGCTGTTGATTCTAGGACCTTTTGGAACAGGGAAGACCAGAACCATTGCAGAAGCCATCAAAGAGCTGATTTCTATTCAGCTAAACAGTCAAGCAGATTACAGAATCCTTCTGTGCACTCACTCCAACAGCGCTGCAGATCATTACATCAAAAACCACCTTCACCCCTTTCTAACAGACTCGAAGATATCACAGTCAAGATTTAAACCCATCCGCATTTGTTGGGAAAACCGTTTTGTCAGCACGGTCTCTGATGTGGTTCTCCAGTACTGTCTGTTAGACTTCAACACCGGTAAATTCGCCATGCCTAGCAAAGAAGCGTTGATGAAGCATCAAATTGTGGTTACAACACTGGTGACAGCTGCATCCCTGGCCAAACTAGATCTTCCTCGTGGATTTTTTACGCATATCTTTATTGATGAAGCTGCCCAAGCTATGGAAGCGGAAACGATCATTCCTCTGTGCTTAGCAGGTCCAAACTCTCAGATAGTCCTCGCAGGAGATCATCTACAGGTATAAGGAATTTATTGACCGAGTAGGAGGTCTTTCCCCTGGGGGGGAGACTCCTATTAGGATGGGAGTGCTCGTCGGAAAGTTTTAAAAGAATCCTTAAGAGGTACCGCAAACGCGGTTTTTACCCCTCCAAGGTACAACAGCCATCCCCCTCCCCTCCAAGGTACGACGAGCACCCCCGTCCTTTTTAACTGTGGGTGTACCACCTGGGGGTAAGCCTCTTTTACCAAGTCTATGTACCAAGCCAAATGCCAGTATCGTCACTATGCTAAAACGCACCATTGTTGTACGGCTAGGCCTACCGATCACACTAATCCGTCACAAAAACGGAACTTTTCGAAAACGGTCTTCAAACCAAAGGAATTTGAAAACGCCGACTTTTCGCTTCTGTGTGGGCGGAAAACGTTTTCAGAAAGCCGAGTATTCATCAAAACCAGACCAACGTGACATGCGATTGTTACGTTTTTAAATGCCACCGGTGTAGTTTGGTCGAAAAACATTTCGTGCATTTTCAGACTGAAACCTTCGTCTTTCAAATTCCTAGAGCGTAGTGTGGACGGCGCAAATGTTCTAACCAGAGATCGATTTTCCCTGATACAGACAGAACAAGCTAGGCCAAACAAAGAAAAAAAACATTTATAACGGTTGCTGTAAAACTGCTAATAAATTAATGGTATTCTTGTAACTTTAGGCACACATGCCAGAGTCATCTTTCGTGAAAGTTTGCTGAAATGTTTTACAACACTCGAGAAAAATGAGTTCCTTACTAAATGGCAAACCGTTTTCTCTGTACAGTGTTTTGAAAAGAGGTTCACCGAAGGGCGCATGCCATAAATCTAAGGGGAAAAACGAGGGTCCCTAACTTACAGGACGATCGTCTATATTAAATGTACATTGGATAAAGATACTAGTAAAGAATCTGTTACCATCAATTGTCGGTCATCGCGGCAGGCGACAATCGGCCGACAGTCGGTGGAGTCGGAGCATTGTAACATACTTTCGACAAGTGGTTCTAATTGTAGTAATTTTTCTTTCTTTGTACTGTGTAGCTCAGTCCCCCTGTCATGTCTGAAGTTTGTCAACGCCTGGCCCTTGGCCGCTCTCTTCTGGTGCGTTTGTATGAATTGTACCCATCAATGTCAAGATCCAAAGTTCTGTTACTGCAAAACTACCGTGCTTATGACGACATCGTGGACATACCATCGCATCTGTTTTATCAAGACACGCTCATTGCAAACCTGAAACGTCCCGCCTGTCTGCCGTATTCAGTTGTCTTCTATGGCGTTCATGGTCAGGAAGAGATTGCAGATGAGCCGCCATCTTTCCTTAACAGAGGCGAGGCTGCTGAAGTTGCTGATCGTGTGGAGGAACTGATAAATCTCTGGCCAGCTCAGGTTTGGGGCGCTGCAAATCCAGCACGAATTTGTGTACTGGCACCGTATCCGACCCAGGTATGGGAAACCTCACTAGCAATGGTTGACCTCTTGCAAGAAGGAGAACTAACTTGTGCCACTTAATGCCAGGCATCGCATGAAGCCTGATGGCTTGTCAGTGGGTAAAGGAGCTCACTAACGGTATTTCGGTCATGTAGTACACAGTAACCTTTAAATTGGAGAAAAATGGGAAATTGAAAATGGGAAAGTTTGGATGAATTGTATGAGTAAATGTGTAGCTCTAAAGGATCTGGGTCTAGTACAAAAGGGTTTGCGGTAATAGTGCTGCATCCTAGGTTTGTTTTTTTATGATGACCAGAAAACAAAGACAAAAAATTTGCAGAAAAGTAGTTTCTGTAGTTAAAATTGGCTCACATTTAACTCAATATTAACTTATATTTGCCTTGTTTTTGTTTCTGTTTAAAACATCATTGAGATACAAAATCAATCTAATCCGCACGCTTACATATCGGTGCTTCCGAATTTGTCTATTGACCACGTAAACAGCAACACTTTTTGAACATTTTGAAACCGTGTGAAAAATGAAGACCTAAAGAAGAGAAAATATGATCCGTAGTAAACATTGCGTAAAGTGAGCCGGTTGCCTACCGTAGCAGAGAGGGACGGGAAGACTTAAAAACTCGACCGTGCGCACAACAACGTCTGTGAATCAAGACTAAGAACATGCTGCAGTTAATAATAATAATAATTATAATTATAATAATAATACAACTTTATTGACCTCATTCAAATTTTTATTTACAAGTTATGCCAATACCTAAAAATCTAAACCTAAAAATAATAATATTAATAATTATAGTAATAATAATAATAATAATATTTTTTTAAGATCAATAACAATAACAATTTTTAAAAGATTGGTAATAATTAAAAGAGCTGTAAAAAAAATTATCTGTACAATATTATTCTCAAAAAAAACTAAGGTAAAAAATAAAAACGCTCCTTGGCTGGTGTATATAAATTTGAGAGCCTGACTATTATAACTATTATTGACTATTATATAATAATAATAATAATAATAATAATAATAATAATGATGATGATAATAATAATAATAATAATAATAATAATAATTGACTTTATTTAAGTGTAGTGTATCTAACGCTGTCAGCGCTGTCGCGCGAATTGTGGACACTTTCCTAGTTAGAATTGGAATTTGGAAATGTTGGTTTTTGAGGAGAGGGGGAAACCGGAGTACCCGGAAAAAAGACCTCTCGGAGCAGAGCAGAGAACCAACAACAAACTCCATATTAGTCCGTATTCTTTGAATCTTAAATTCCCTTGTATTGTTGCTCCCTTGGATACGATGCTAGGCCATCGCAGAAAGACAACTCAGTAACTGTAGCACGATCTGAATGAGTACAATCTGAGTATAAATATTAAGCGATGTGCAAGACTGTTGCAAGCCCTCTATTTTCTCGTATTTTTATTCGATCGTTGTACGCGCGAGTAGAGTCACGAGAGATCTGAACGCCAGTGAAAAACGGAAAACTTGATGGGGTAAGGGGTGGAGAGTCTTCGTTTGGTTCGCTTCGCTCGCTTCAACGCCCCCATCATGTCATGCTTCGCATTCCCGATGGCTTCTTTCTTCGCGTGCTTTGAAAAATAGAGAGCTGTGAACGGTCTACGGTGTTCAAAAAAATAGTGGAACATGTTGAGCCTAGTACAAAAGCATCAAAGTTGAACCAGTATCCTAGACAGTTTTTTTTATTGTTTGTAAAAGTATTTATTGCTGTTTTGCTAGGTGAGAGAAATCAGGAGACTTCTTCGGGCCAAGTCTTTAGGAGGTGTTCAGGTGGAAGGTGTGAATAATGTGCAAGGTAATTTCGTAATGAAACAAAATTTTATAATACATTTGCATTAAAAAGATATTGTTCTAAACTAACCAGAAGTCCAACCTCTGGATAAAAATTAATTTAAGCCCTTTCCTCAAAACTAGCTGACCGATGTTTTAACAAAAAGAGTGTTAAGTTATTTTCAGATTCAGGTAAGCAACTGATCATCAGTCGGTGGTGATTAAGGAGGCGGGTTAGCTGAGTGATTTGGGCGCTGGAGTTGAAACATTATTAACAAATATGCACCTGACTTGTTTTTGCAGGGTTAGAGTTTGACGTTTTATTTATCACCACTGTGCGAACCTTCAACGGTACTAAGGGGATTGTAACAAGTCAAAGGAATCTGGGCTTCCTGTCTGATTGCAAGTTGTTGAACACTGCCATCACCAGGGCTCGATACCGCCTTGTTGTAATTGGGGATCCTGTGGCCCTTTGCTCTGTGGGGGAATGCCGAGTGTGTTGGAAGACCGTCCTCAGCAAGTGTAACAGCAATGGAACCTTTCACTACCGCCTGCCATTTGACACTGTGACGAGAATGACCAAAGATGCAAAGAATGACAGAGAAAACAACACGTCACAGCCTAAGCCACTTCCAAGTGTGTCAAATACAAACAGAAGTAGTGGTTCACCCTGCAACAATCTTTTCAATGCAGCTGCAGCGCCAGGAGTATCAGGTTCCATTTTCACGAGACAGCCTATCCAAGCCCTTCCTTCAAATCTTCCTTTCTTGCCAGTTGGTCCGATCCTCGATAATAGTGGTGTCTTTGCCGGACGGCCAATTATTCCTGGTCCTTTTGCCATCCCCAGGCCAGCTGTTCCATTCGCTGTTCCAATCATTCCAAATCTTTTTGAGCAGAATCCATTGAATGGTTTTATACCTCAGGTTCAACTGCCACAACAAGGAGGGTTGCCACAAATATTGGCTCCCTGGGTAAGAGGTCAACATCTAGTGCCGAATAACCCTCCAGTCACAGTATTCACGTCACAAAAGGTACCAGAACACATCACGTCAACTCAACAGACTTCAACAGCTCTTGTGCAGCCCAACCTGAGCTATGCAAACCTCACAGGGATGCAAATACCCAATAGAGAGCAGGACGAAAGTCGACAGATCAAACTCCTTCCGGACCACACATCACCAGATGGATCACTGAGGGCATTGGTGTTGTCGATTGATGCTAACTTGACAAGCCGGAAGGAAATTATCACAGAAGAAAAAGATCATTTATACAAGTTGAAAGCGTCATTTCATTCACCCGCTCATCACGCACTTCGAGAAAATATTCAAAAACAGATCAGCCTTGCCGAGAAAGAGGGCAATCTCCTTCAGGATCGCTTCAGACTTCTCAGTTCTCTTAGCGATCTAGTCGGCAGTGACCAATCGGAAAATTCCCAAGTTGGTGGTACTGGTGGTGATGTTTCTGAGAGACCAAACCCATCTGACTCCAAAGAGATCTATAGAGAGGATGACTTTGAAGATTCAGATACAGAAGAGTGGTTCAGTGCCCAGCAAAAGGACCCCATTGTCCAAGATTATATCAAAGCTTTTGAGACGCTGACATCCAGAACTGACCATACTGCTGAGGAAAGCCTTTCTTCTTCGGAGACAGTAACGAGGGCCATCTCTCCACTACTTTCCAGTGAAACAGCCTCGACTTGTACCAGTGAGGGTCAAGACGTTTCTGCTTTACAGGGATGGATCCTACAGCCTAGTGAGAGCACAGTCTATATAGAAAGCTACTCCATCAATGAGGAGTATCTAGAAAAGGAGGAGACCCAATCCAAACTTGCCAAAGGTGAACTTGTTCCTTGCTGTTTACAGATTGACAACTTCAGCGATGGCAACACCGCAGTAGCCAAGGTTTGTGACCCAAACCTCCCCGATATCCACATCAATAGTCGCACTGACATTAACCGAGCATTCAATGGAGACATAGTTGCAGTGGAAGTCAAAGCCAACAAGCATCAGAGTTCAGGGGATCCTCAAGGGAAAGTCATGGCAATATTGAAAGAAATGCATCCTCGAAAGGTAGTTTGCAGGATGGACAACCAAGATAAGAACATGATGACACCCATTAACAGGTGCAACTCCAAGTTTGTCATCCTGCAAAGCAGAGATCATCAAGGCCAGACTGGCGTAGCTGTATTTGCTATGAGAGATGGCAGAATAAATTTTAAAAGTTTTGTGACGGAAACAGAAGGAAAGTTGTTCCTTGTGCAGCTCATGAAGTGGGGAGCAAGTTACCGGTACCCTCTTGGCTTTGTTGTGCAGTACTTCACGGAAGGAGGAGATCCACATTTGTCCATCCCTATCCTCCTTGCAGAACACGGTATTCATAAAGGGCATTCAAAGAAAATCAAGAATGAGGCTAAAAAAGATTTTCCACCAGGTTGGAAGATTCCTGAGGCCGAGCGTTCGAAACGAACGCGTTATGGCGATGTGTTCAGCATAGACCCCGCATCATGCGTTGAAGTTGACGATGCACTGAATGTGTGCTGGGAAACTGATGGAACGTATAAAGTGGGTGTTCACATTACAGATGCCAGTTTCTTTGTAGCGAAGAATTCTAACGTAGACAAGGCTGCCCTCTCGCATGGAACCTCTGTGTACGGTAGCACCGAAGTGTCCTACCACAATCCAATGTTGCCTTCCTATGTGAGCACAGAGCTATGCAGTTTGCTTCCCGATGAAGAAAGACTGGCCGTTTCAATTATATTTCATCTGAACGAAGACGGAAGAGAGGTGGACAGGCCTGAAATCCATCGCAGCATTGTGAAGTCTTGCTGCAAGTTAACCTTTGATCAGTGTCAGGATATTCTTGATGGGAAAAAGGCCGACGATGTCCCAGAGAGTGTTCAGAAGGGTATTGGAATCCTGGCTCAACTCTCCTTCAAACTGTGGGCACGAAGAGTTCGTGAAGGCTATGTCTTATTCGAGCCTGATGTCCCCAAATGTGGTGTGCTCTCCTCTGAAAGGATGGTGGAAGAATTTATGCTCCATAGTAACCGTGCAGTTGCCGGACGACTGCTTCAAAACCCTCTCGCCAAGACGCTGGTACCACTACGCCGACAACTTCCTCCGAAGACCCACCTCCTGCGTGATATTCACGACTCGTGTGTTAAACAAGGCATGGACCCAAGTCAGTTTTTCACTCTGCAGTCCTTACGAAAACGCTCGTATGACGAACCGCAGCAGGGCAGCGATGACTGTGTCAACATTGACTTAAAGACATGGGAATCAATATCTGCGGCCCTGGATGAAAAAGACCTTGGAAAAGTGACTCTCTCCATTCTTCGTCACGACAGCCAATCCGGTGTAAGTAAAGTGCTGAGTCGTTTGGCCTGTATCCAAGAACGAAGCGGCTACGTTGTCTCCTCCACTCTCTCTTCAGACAAGCTGCGCCATTTTTCCCTCAATGCAGCTTCATACACGCATTTCACATCCCCCATACGCCGTTACATGGACATAGCTGTTCATCGCATCTTACTGGCTATTCTTGAGGACGAGGAGATGCCCTACACAGAAGAACAAGTGCAAAGCATATGTGAGCAGTGCCAGATGATGACTACACGTGCTAATTGTTTTGCGAATCAACTTGCAGCCGTGTCCAGGGCGGATGTACTGAGAAAAGACTCCAAGTGGAGAGTGGCCAAGGTGGATTGCCTGACTCCAGAGTATCTGCTGTTAGGAGGGGAAGAAGTGGATCACGTTTCTTCTTTTAACAAGAATGTCCGGATACATGATTGCAAGCCGTCATCCAGGGAATGGTTGGAAGAGGAAGAGGAATTGGTGTTGAGCTGGAACGTTTTGGAGATCAACGGAACAGGCCAAAGTCTCAGAACGGAGTCCAGCCAAGACGATGATGACATCTCTGACGCATTCTCTTCTTCCAAACTTGAATCTTCTTCGGGGGTTGCTCGACAGTTTCTCAAAATACCTAAAGAACTTTGGCTTGAATTTCTGCAAGACTTTCGTGCTGAAAACCTCTATCAGATGAACCAAAGACGTCAAAATATCGACACGAAAGCTGTCGTGGCGTTTGAGAACACGCATTTGAATACCAGTGTCAACGAATCTCCTGAAGAATCCATTACCATGAGTTCACTTGCACTGCACGGCGATTTAAACGCCCACACGAAGTTCTACCGCAGAGGGGACGCAATCTCTGTTTACTTGGGCGCTGAAATGCATCGTGGATTGCTGAGGCCGACTATTCTGGCTGTTAAATTTACTGATTCGATCATGTGTTGCATGAGGCATCGGCGTCATCCTATCAAATCATTCGGAGTTCCGCAGATGTCATCCACAAAAGCAGCCTACAGTGACGTGCGAGAGTATCAAGCAGTTATGCTGCCACTATTGGATTGCGAAGCTGCTACTTCCAGTGTTAATTCAGACTCCACAGTTCAAGTAGTTCTTCAAAATATGTCGGTTCAGTGGAATGACAGTAAGTTTCTCACACAAACTAAGTCTGTATCCTTGCCGGCCTGTGCGCGTACACGCGCGCGTGTGTTCGTGCTTGGGAGACGGAGGGAAAACAATAACACGTGTAATACGTCAATACTACGTCAATCAACTTACACAACAGCAGGTCAAATTTCGTGGAAAAGTCCTCTCCCACTCACGGACACACACGTGCATCAGCACGCACGCGCTTACGCTTCCACGCAGGCATGGGCACACACTCGGTTTTGATGAGTCAAATCATAGGGAACCCAATAGAAAATTCCAGAAAGGACAAGCGATAACTTTAGAGCTTGTATCCACGATATCGACGTATTAGTTTCATCTTAATGCACTTGTCAAAGCCAATACAGTGGAATCTTCTGTAAGCAGAAACTAGTGGGACCTAAAAACTATTCCAAACTGTCCACTTGCGATACTATTGCCGTTAATTAAAACTTTATATTTATATATACATATAAACTTATTTTGCCAATCGATATATACTTCCCTTTAAACGTTTTGGAAAGTGGTTCAAATCTTTCCGGTCATGCATGCCATAGACGATCTGAAGATTGCTCGATTATACACCTAGAAATTCAAGGGTAAAGAACATTTTCATGGTTTATATAATAACTTTGTTTACTTTCATTGCAGGTGTTGGGCAGTTTACATTGTCCAAAACCTTGTGTATAGCCCGTGGACTACAGCTGTCTAGTGGAGACTTTATATGTCTCAGAAGCCACGTGTCGCCTTGTATCTTCCACTGCTGTGTCAGTAACGTGGAGAGTACTGAAGAGAGGGACCTGATTCAAATCAACCTTGTCGAGGTTCCTGATGGTTTCTCCGTTGATAGCCTGGATCAGACTTCGTGGCTGTGCAGTATGGAGGTTATCGCCCGAGGGTTGTCATTCCGCCGTATGATAAGTGCCGTGAAAAACCTTGGCACCGCGACGGAACTTATCAGGAGCGTGTTCCTGCGAAGGGACATTCCTAAGTACCTTGCGCAGAACCCCCGGCTTATAGGGCAAACAAAGGAGGACATTAAGATGACACTTTCACTAAATCGTGGGCAAGAACAAGCAGTTATGAATGCGTTGGCTTCTCCGCTGACGCTGATACAAGGACCACCAGGTATTTAAAAGACAACTCAGTGGACCTTTTAAACGACTAACACAATTGACGTAATGAATCAAACACGAAAGACCGTATTTAACCACATTTCCACATTTTGCAAAGAGAGTTGGAAATACGACGCGTAGGAGAGTATTTTCGACGAATGTGAAGGTGTTTGGAAATGACATCAAACCTGTCTTAAGTGATTGATATGTCTTCCCAATCGAAACTAAAACTAAATAGAAAATAGACAAATAAAACATCCACGCTGTTAAGATCGCATATCCAGACACTGTCACTGTCATGATTTCCTCTGTCTAAACGTGAGGAATTATTTATGGATTTAAGAAATTACTTTAAATGTTTGAGACTTTGATTAGCCTCACTATTTAAATGTAAACGTTTTAGTCCTAACATTTAATGTCCAGTAGATGAAGTGTTGCTATGGGTCACATCTGTGGAGGAAACTCCAAACGTACACCCATGTAAATGAAAACTATCGAGCAGTACTTCCACTTGGTATCTTACGTGGTTCTAACTTTGTAGAAACCCTAGTGTACATTCACACATACATAATCCTCAGTCTGCCTGGCCCTAGTAGCACATAACACAGCCTTGTGTACATGTGTGACCATTCAAATGAAAGCTATTGAGCAGTTATTCTATGTGGTCTGTTTATTGTGCTGTTCTAGGTGTTTCTAACGTTTAAATCTATGGTTGATACCCCAGTGTGTGGCCATTCAAATGGAAGGTTCTGAGCAGTTCGTTAATCGGGGCCACAGTCTGTTTGTTTTATCAACACGACGTTTTTTCAGGTTTTAACGCGGTTAATGATAAACAATTGGTTGTGTTTTGCTTTTCAAGGCACGGGGAAGACCTGGACTGGCGTGGAGATAGCCTGCCAGTTTGCAACACTGAACCGAAAGCAAGGCAATAGAGGACAAGTTCTGTTCTGTGCACCATCGAACCATGCGGTAGATGTTGCTGCAAGTAAGTGTAGTCTCCAACATAGACGAAACTTCGTTCTCAGGCTCTCTGTTCCTCATAGCCCTTGCCGCGGGGCTGGAGAAGAGAGCTCCTGGAAATCGGTTTTACAGAGACGTCAGTTGTAGGCAACTTCGTTAGAAGAGCCCCCTCTGGTTTGTTATCAGAAAAAAGGGGTACGAGGGGATTCCCTTATAGGAAATAAAAACTGAAACGTGTTAACACATGGAGCGGTTTTTAACTATATAGCTGAATAGTAAATAGTAATTCGTTTGGTCTTCGTTTTATAACACTTAATCGCTAACCGCGCTGTAAACTTTTCGTGATTACAACAGTAACACAGTCCACCAAAAAGACAGTGAGATTTCTCAATCCTCCACAAACATTTTTTTAGACGCCCCACGTAATTACTAAGGCTTGAATTTGCGGTATTTTGTGTAGGAATGCTGCAAACTGTGCCTGGGGTAAAGGTCGTTCGTGTTTATGGAAGAACAATCGAGGACCAGACTTTCAAACAGTCTCTAAGAACAAACTTGTCATCCGCACAAAGTGTCATGGACAAGACGTGTGAAGAGATCGCTCTGCACTTTCGAATCCGAAATCGGAGCAATCCACACTCGTCCAGAGTAAAATTAATTGAGGATGAAGTGATGCAGTTGAGGAAGAGAACTGTGACGAATGGTTCTGTGAAAGACCACGAGAGAAACAGGAAGGAATTGTGCCTTAAAGTCCAAGAGTTTCACCGTGCATTAGATGAAGCGGAAGGTTACGAAATTACCGAGAGCGGAACTGAAGTGATCCTGTGCACGTGCATCGAGGCAGGCAGTTCACGTGTCAAGCGCCATGCACGTGTAAGTCACGTGATAATAGACGAAGCCAGCATGTGCTTGGAGGCAGAGAGCTTAGTGGCCCTTAGTACTGCTGGTCAGCGGCTCCAGCAAGTGGTGTTGCTAGGTGACCACAAGCAGTTGGGTGCTGTGATCATGAGCTCTGCTCCTCGTAAGCTTGGCCTTTCCAAGTCCTTGTTTGAAGAGTTGTTTCACGACCCTTCCGTAGACAAGACTTACACGTCATGCATGTTGCAGACACAATATCGTATGGTAAGTGTTTTCCACCACCAAGAAAGTTTGATAATGCTGCGATTTTTTTACTGTCTGGAAAGCATTCTGTATGCAAATTTGAAGGCACCTAGACTTTGTGTACTCGAACAACCAATCCCGCGAGGAAAACGGGAAAAGCGTGACGTCACAGGAAGGTATTTTGCCACTGCCGGGGGGAGTGGGGTGGGGAAGTGGAGGTAGAAGTGGAGGATGGAGTGTTGGAGGGAGTGGAGGAGGGAGTGGAGGGGGAGTAGAGAAGAGAGCGGAGGGGGAAGTGGAGGGGGAAGTGGAAGGGAAAGTGGGTGGGGAAGTGGAGGGAGAAGTGGAGGATGGAGTGTTGGAGGGAGTGGAGGAGGGAGTGGAGGCCGGAGGGGGAGTAGAGAAGAGAGCGGAGGGGAAAGTGGAGGGGGAGTGGATGGGGAAGTGGAGGGGGGAGTGGAAGGGGAGGGAAGGGGAAAGAGGATGGGGAAGTGGATGGGGAAGTGGAGGGGGAAGTGGAGGGGGAAGTGGAGGGGGAAGGGGGGGGGGAGTGGAGGGGGAAGTGGGGGGGGAGGTGGGGGGGG
>OMLO01002446.1_pt1 | contig 14982 bp, 18 predicted proteins | sample 1674811 | NCBI WGS metagenome assembly OMLO01 (sample SAMN06265003, study PRJEB25207) | coral metagenome | isolation source: Coral host | place: Mexico:La Bocana,Puerto Morelos, Mexico | collected 2008-11-13 | reverse complement strand
AACAACAACAACAACAACAACAACAACAACAACAACAACAACAACAACAACAACAACAACAACAACAACAACAACCAGTTCATTTGGTGAGTCATGATGGAAAGAAACACAACTTGACATCAATGGGAGAAATTATTCACGTTGCAAATGTCGACGCAACAGCTAAAACCACAGTTCAGATCATATAAACCACCATGATTTTTTATAGAAAGTATATGGTCAAATCATCACATCACGAAAGAAAAACGAATAGCTACGCTGCTCGGTGAAGGATGCGAATGAAGTTAGAACAACTATCATCTTACCTGGTGGTAAGTACATAGTCATTCATCATTCTCAGACATAAGATGCACAGTACTCAGCCGAAGCTAATGAAGCTATCTTGTCTGATGAAAAGTAAACCTCAAGCACTAGCCTTGGCCTTTCCTTTAGCCTTCCTAGCCCTCTGCCCTTCCTTCCGTGCATCTGCCCTCTGCTTCTTTGACGAGTCGGTCAAGAGAGATCTCCTCTTGGTTTGACATGTCTGGGGGCTCAATCGTGACTAGAATTGGACAATGGGAATCTGCATCTTTCTCTCTTAACATAAAAAAACCTTCGTGAGATAAAACAGAAGTTCGTTGACACTGTAGTTGTACTCGAGGTTCTGTGCATTGTTGTCATCAAGAAAAGAATCAACTGCAGTGGAAAAACCGCATTCAAAGAAGGTAAGCCTACAACAATCACCAACATAAGTTGTTTTTTCGACGAACATGAGGATCAATATCAGCCCTACCCTCAAGATTCGCAAGAAGATACTGCAAGTCCACAAAAAACATGGTATGGAACTGTCTGACATTCATGTCCTTGGAAGTCGTCAACTTCTCTTTCAAGTAAGAGTCCAATGTACGCTCCATCCTGTCAAGCCAGAAATGGCAAGTTGACAGTTCAGCTGTTGCCCAGCCTTTTGATACGCCAGCTTGTTTCCGTCACCGCCAAGAATTGTCACCTGGTGAGCAACGCATTCGTACATCATATGCGCAAGGATTTCCCCAGTGCTGCATGTGACTTGCCAGCGGCATTGTTGTCAAAATGATACACGCATGTACGAGTGACTGGCATACGGAGCTCTCGTCATATCTTCAAGTTCCTGTTCTTCATGTTTGGAAAAATATCCGGTGGATGACGAGGCATATGTCTTTCTGACAGATGGTTTCCCCCATGCGATATCAAAAATTAAAATTGCAAACGATACACGTCGATTTGGACCTTTCCAGATGTCTTCTTGTGATTCTTCTTGTGGTCCAGCAATCTGAGCGATGGATCCATCTTTGCCAAGTCTTGCAAGGCAACACAAATCTTGCAGTCATTGAAGCAACGTGTCCAACCATGTTTCTCCAGAAAACCACGATAAGGTACGAGTGTACCTGCCTCACAAATCAAAATCAAATGAGCCCGTAGGTTCTTCACCATCTGCAAAATAACAAACTGTTGTTCTCTGGAAAGTGGTCAGGATAAGTGTCTGGATGTTCTTCCTCGTAATAAAGCTTCTTGAAATCAATGAAGGACGGGACCAACCAATTTTCACCACGACGCCAATTACCAATATTGCAAAACAACGTCCTCAAAGACTTCGAAGAGCACCTAAAGATTCCTCATTCCTTTGTATTTTCTCACCATTCAAAAAAGCTCAGTACTATCCGAAATATGATCACCATAAGCATACTTAATTTTCTTTGCCTTTGCAATGTGGTCCTTCGAAAATTCCTTTCTCCTTCGAAGACTGTTTTGCCTTAGAAGACCGATGTGTTTGTCTTTCCGTTCTCACCATCTGCAAAAACAAATTGTTGTTCTCTGGAACATGATCAGGATAGGTATCTGGATGTTCTTCCTTGTAGTAGAGCTTCTTGAAATGAAATCAACAAAGGATGGGATCAACCAATGTTCACCACGACGCCAATTACCTAGATTCCGAAACAATGTTGTCGAAGACTTCGAACTGCTACCTAAAGATCCTTCATTTCTCTTCTCACCACTCAAGAAAAGCTCAGTAGTATCAGAAACAAGATCATCATAAGCATACTCAACTTTCTCTGCCCTAGTAAACGGTGTCCCTCAGCAACTCCTTTCTCTCCTCAAACAGCTCGTTTGCCTCCAAAGACCGTTGAGAGTTTCTCTCATCGCTTGCCATCTTCAGACGATGATCATCACAACCGTAGGTCATGGTCTTCTGAGTTGGCTTCTGGAAATACAAGTCGCAATAGGTCTCAACCAAAACAGCTTCATCAATGTCAAAACGTGCATTTGGATGTCCAGCCGTGTTGGCATTTCGATATTTGAAGAAATTTAAAGTTTGGGCATGAGTTGACCTCCATAGAATCCAAAATTCTTGTCCTTATAGTTCTTGTCCAACTTTGCAAGCTTGTCCAGGGGCGACTTGTAGTCTGCCGTGACTTCTTCTTCTTCTCCACGAGGTTGAGGTTTCGGCACCTGGACTTGCACACGAGGCTTGACTGATCAAGCATGGAAATCTTGTTCTGGAAGGGTGTAGAGTAGACCTTCCCCTCCCCCAGACAATGAGCCTCAACATCCTTCTGCGCTTCTATGTTCCATCCTCTGCTTCAGGTCTTAATAACGGTCAGAACTCATTCGTAGAAGGCTGAGAGGAGGTATCATTTCTCTTACGTTCTTCAAGTTGTTCCAAGTAGATCTTCTCCTCCTTCTCTTCTGGCTCCAAGAAGGGTTCATGTTCAATCTGCATATACATTCTCTCCCTTCTGGCATTCCTTTCTGCAAGTAGCAAACCATCAATAGGTTGACGTTCAGACTCCAAATACTGATTCAAAGACTTTGCCACCATTCTGTTTGCAATGCGAGGTCGTTGTTCAAGAATAGGTTCATCCTCTGGATGCGCATCGTCATTTGCAATTGCTTCATAAATCTGAGAATTTACCAATTCATTTGCTCAATTTGCTCTGTCCATAAAAAAGAACTCATTGAATCTGAGTTCGATTCTTCATCTTCTTCTGGTCCGTAGCCAGGCGCCTCCATTTGCTCGTCTGGTGGAATTTCTTCTTCTTGTTGTCTTCTTCAAATTCTTGCATGTCCACATCTTCTTCCTTTGCTTCAGTCTTTGGTCTCTTACCTGATGGTAAGTCTTCAAGTCTTCTGCTTCCTCAGCATCTGGCATCTCACCTGATGGTAAGTCACCAGCTGCATTGGCATCGACTGATTCTGGTATCGCACCTGATAGTAAGTCTGCAGCGACATCTTGAGATGACGAAGCCTGTTGAGTTGGTATCACCATAGTACGTTGCAGAAGTAGATCCTTTTTCACACAAAGCTCCCACGCTTCAGAAAGAGGTTTGATGACAACCTTTGATCCAATAGTATTCAAATAGTTTGGATCTTCAAAGGTACGTGATTGAGTGATCACCAAGTGCTTGTAGAAGCTGTCATCCATTCAGAACGACTCTGGACATAATCGCACAACTCCTTGTAGGCAAACTCAGCAAAAGAATTTGGAACAAATGGCTCACCTGCGTTCGCCAACTTCTGATCAATGGCCCAAAAGCACAAACGAGCTGAGAACTCGAGGTTGTTGTGAATATCCAAGCAAATGTTGATAGGAATAGGTTCTGTTGCTGGTGGAGAAAGGATCAGGCGTTGAAGTTCTCACTGCAAATTCTTCTCACAGAGCTGGTGTTTTTCGAACCTATTTGTCAACAATTCCAGAATACAAGTCTTCAATTCCTTCAGCTATCAAATTGAACATACGAAGCTCACCCTCGTCCTTCAAAAACGGCTTCGGGATTTCTCTCATCCATCCAAAAGTCTCAAAAGTTGAGTGATGTTGGAAGGCCACTTGCTCCTGAGTGCTAGAGTATTTCTTCACATAACCGGTCATCCTTCCGATCTCCCCAGCCCTTGGAAAGAAAAGCACCGCATGTCCTGGCAGAGGGTAGGGTGCCCAAGTGTGGCGTGTAATGCCTTCAGATCTCAAACTTTCTTGACGTGGACATCATCCAAAACTCTTTGACAAAGATCACAGCCTCGCCAAAATATTGGTCACTTTTCACCCTTGGAATTTCTAAGTGTTAACACTATTGCTTGCCAAAGATGCCAAGGGCTCCCTACCTCAGCTGGTGCCGAGCCTTACGGTACCTCCACTCCTTCTGCCATCAAACAAACTGCTGATGCAATCCAAGAACTTCTCAGGTACCTTCTGGTCCATGAACTCCCACGCTGATTGTCTTCTTTTTGGTACGATGCTCTTGGGAATTCGCCACTTAACAATGTCATTGATCCAAGGATCGATGTACTCAGATATCTCGTCTGATGAAAAGTATTCTTCGTACTTCTGCTCCATAGTCATTTCGTTTGTCCAGGTACCATGCGGAACTTCACTAGGAAGGCCGTGGCCAAGAGATTCATGAAAAACATTGAGCCCTAAATGGGGATACGATTCAACAATCCGGATGAATTGCAAATCAACATCATCAAAAATCAAAACCCAATTGGAGGTCAAGAACAGATCATAGCCATACTGCAACAACATAGGAACCTTCAAGACGCAGTAAATTGTGGTGTCATACCTGCTAGAACTCTCTTGTTCCTGTTCCTTTTCGAATGTAGCCATGGCTAACATCATTCTCATACATAAAATGCAATGAAAGGCAAAGTCGAATGCATATAATCCATTCGGAATTCGATCTTGAGAAGTGGGCAAAATGCCAAGCGCAGCTTTGGGGCATTATTGCCTTTGGCACTTCCAGAGCCCAAATTACGAGCCGACAATCATTGGAATATGGCACTTCGCATGATATTCACGACTAAGGGGACTAACGCGTCAAAAAAAATCGCAAACAAAAAAATCCAGAACCCTTTGGTTGCTGCACGAACCCCGTCTGTCCGACGCGTCTTTGCGTGATTATTTTTCAGATTCCGTGCTATATGTAGTTCCAGGGCGAGCCGGGCCGAAGTTTGAAAGGAAAAAAACAAATTTCCGATAGGATGTGTACAATACCAACCGGTGCGCGGCCCAAACCGGAGTTTTTTTGGTGCGCACATGACACTGGGCTTCTTCGGGGAACAGCTTTTGACCCGCGTCGTGCGCTCCAATGATACGTTTTTACTCTCTAGGTTGGACCTTCGCAGGTAACATGTGCGCCCCCTGTTTTCCGTGTCAGACCCAACGGTAAAGCCCAATTTTGAAGACCTAAGTTCAAAAAAGATCACAAAATTATATATATCAGCTACAGTCTCACGATCCTGCCATCTTTGGAAGCGGTGTGTTGCTGTTCTGTGCCTACACATGAAGGATGGACACTGTTTCTATCGGTTCAAATTGGATGTTGGATTATAGTTGCTATTCCGCATGCTTCACGCTGTGTTAGTTGGCCATTGGTTTTTCACGTCTTCAGATGTCTTTGGGAAACAAGATGGACCATGCGGCCAAAAAGAAATACCTGACGAAAATGTCATTATATATCAATTCATAGAACCTGTTGACCCCACCTTTCGCATCCCTTTCGCGACCCCAGTTGCGCTTTTGCTATGAAAACGCATATGCTTGTCTTAGCCTTCCGCGTAACAACGCCCCCGGCGCAGCACAGTCGTGCCCCGAGGGCACAGCCGACGCCGGCAAGCACCCCTTTCGTCCCAGCTTTCGCCTCGCTTTCGCGACCGCACCTGCTGAACTTGACCTGCGGGGAAAATGGTTGTGCGATTCTAGGCTTTGTGGTGAACAAGGAGGCCTTTGTAACAACTGGCGCATACTTCCAACCCACGACAGCCTCCAGCAACCAACTCTTTGTCCTCCAGTATTGGGGAAACAGAGACAAAACATATTTAATCATATTTACATATTTGGTATGTAGATCTCATCTATCTTTTCAAAGAAGCATGAAAAACTGCTTTGCCGGCTTTTGCTTTCGCAATTTTGAGCCCAGGCTATTGACTTTTCACTCCTTCGCAAAACGGAAGGCTCTGAATCTGCCATGAGCTCTGCAGGCAATGTGATGCGGAGTATTTCATTGCTGCCAAGTTCCTCCCCTATCTCATGAAACACATGTCATGTGTGTTTTTGTTGGTGTGGGCATGAAATAACTCCTTCTAATTCGTTCTACAAATTTTCGGATTTCGGATATTTCTGGGCGCTAAAACCAACATGATTGATTTGGTGAATGACTGCGGATTTACGAAATGCATCTCCAAAGGCACCTGGCCACAAGTAGAAGTGTTGCAAGTGTTGCATGCCCCCAAAGCCACGCCGTCCACGCCTTCTACGCCTTCTAGGCCTCAAAGTTGGCAATCGGCAAATCCGAGTTGACATGGTGCCTTTCTACGCTCCTAATTCTCCCGTGCCTTTCCGTCACACGAGGCTGTGGCTGGAAATCTTGCCTGACAGGTCCCAATCTCCCCCAGTGGGTCTATTGATGTCTTTAGGCGTGACCAAACATGGTCATACCATGTCATCCCTCAGAATTGTTGCAAAGTCCAGGTATCCCATTTTAATCCAAACCTTCTGGCAACACTTCGTCCAAAGCCCGTGAAAGGAGACCAGGATTCGGCCACGGCCATGGCAATCGGCGTAGCGCTTTGGTTGGTTTGGTTGAGTTGTTTAGCTGATTGCATCGCTTGTTTAACTTGTTTCTCCGAATCACGGTATGGCGGTGCAACATATCTAAATGATTCTAAGTTCCTCACCTTCTTGGAACAATTTGAAAAAGCTTCCCCTTTACTCATGGATCTATGTCGTGTCATGGTAGCAAAACTACGAGTATGTGCATGAGCTCTCCGAAATTCAGCTGATGCCATGATACCCTGACACTCCAAGTGATGATATAGACAAAGTGTGTTCGATTTATGCTATATCATTGTTTTTATCTGAGAACCGTCTTGGTATACGAAACATGCTCTGGGACAAAGTTGGCCTACATCAACATCTGCAGCCGTCTTTTAATTCAAATTTTTATCCGTTTTGGTGTGGGAAGTCATGCCAATCCTCAAATCATCATTGGCTGCGTTTCGTCGCCACAAAGAAACTGAAGGTGCACCCTCCTTCCCTTTGCTACTTGTGTTTGTGCAAGTTCTTTTTCTATCCAAATCGCTCTCGACTTTTTTTCTCTTGGCCAGCTGCAGCTTTTTGGCACCTGCAAAAGGGCGGTGACGGGGCCATGGAAGTGCTCACCTTTTCTGACCCCATCAAATTCAAGGTCTCAGTTTTTTGGCCATAAATTATGAGTTCCATCCATCAACAATATGTGGATAGTTCGATTGATATATCTCCCTGCTCATGATGATGCATTCGAGGCTAACGCCCAGCGAATCTCAAGTGCTCTGAAACCCTTCATTGAGCAGTACGTCGATGAAATCAGGGCAACAAAGGATGGGTATAGCTGTAGCTGTAGAAAATCCCCATGGCCTTTGCTTTATATAAATGTCCCACGACCAGGCTTTTGCTATCACTGACATCATTGAGGGGCAGCTGAAGGTGGAAAGTCTTTCAAAAAAAACTTGTCTAGCTACTGCTGATATCAAGGTATAATTTGAGTTTTGGGGGCTATATGATATATCCCAGTGGCACAGGTCAAAGAGGATGACTTGTGTACCGACAAGAACTTTGCCTTGGTCAGTGCCTACATCAAGGCTTTGGGTGATAAACCAATGGCAACTGTCAAAGAACATTCCGCTTCTTGGATCATGTATATGTGAAAATTCATGATCCTTGCATTAAATATATCGAAAATTCATGAGCTCAGGTTGCAATGCTTCACCTGTCCAAGTTGTACAAGTTCTATGATGAAGACCAGAAACATATTCGTGGATTCAAGGGAGTAGTCCGTGTAACTTGGAATAATTTCAAACGTACGTATATTAAATTCAAATCCTATACTCCCCCTATAGCGACAAGTCCTGCCTAGGCATGGGCTAGATTGGAAGGTGGCCGTGTACGCACTTTGCCAGTATACCTATCCACCCTATGCTGCCGCACATGGAACGCAAGGACGTTTTTTTGATCGTATATTAATCATATCTAGCTAGCATGTACGATACATGTGATTACTCATCAGTGCTATATCGTGTGCAGGACTTGGAGAATTGCAGAATTGAAGGCACTATACAAGGCTAAGGTTGAGGGGAGAGCCTTTGAGGATGTAGATATCGCCACCCTTGCCCGAAATTCGAAGAAGGACCATCAATGCATAAATCGATCTTAATTGCAGCACCCTTTTTTGTTTCAACAATTTGGTGTAACTTGCACGCAGGAGGGGCTGAGTAGAGAACCATCCTTTGAGATTGAGTGCGGGGAGGTATCCAGTGATAGTGAACATGGGGATGTTGAGGCCAGTTCGAATTCAATAGTTACTTGATTATTTGCACAAGTCTCGAACCTGTACCCCCCCCTTTATGATCCCACCAGGCACCTCCCAGCGGAAGCTGTCAATCTTCGACAAATGGAGCCTTCAAGGAGAGATGCATGGGAACTCCAATTATCGATAAATCAAAAATTTATATCATTTAAATTCGAATTCATGATCGATGTTTATAAATTTTGCTCACCAGGACCGTGCTCCATTGGTGACTCGATATGCTGATTTTCCAGTGGAGAGCACTTTGTCATTTCAAGAAGTATCTGCTATGCAAGCTGGCATTCGAAGGGATGTTAAGCAGGCCTGGCCATATATAGAACGCGCAATGATCATAAATTTATCGACCTAAAACTAATAACCACTCGCATGCTAGGAAATGGCTCAACGTCAACTTGAGCCTGGTCAAGGACGAGGTAGAGGCAGAGGCAGAGGCAAAGGCAGAGGAAAGGGGATTGGCAAAAGCAAAAACAGCACCAGCAACAGTCAAGAAGCTAATGCAAGACAAGAGCACATACAGGAGACTTTTGCAGACATCTTGAGTCGAGAAGATCCAAATCCGATCATTCCAGTTGAGACGAAAGAAGTAGAATGTCCAAAACCAAAGAGAAAGTCGAGAGCAAAGACAGACAAGGGTGAAGGGAAAGAAGAGAAGACAGAGAAAGAAGCAAAGACAGACAAGAGTGAAGAGAAAGATGCAAAGACAGCAAGAAAACAAGGTCCAGGTAGAAAAAAGCCTGCAGCAGCTATCGTGCCTCAACAAACTGCAGACAAACATGATGATAACACTACAGCAGAATGCAAAGCAAAGAAGCGTAAGACTGAAGACCATTCAGGTTGCTGGGACAAGCACCAAGCTCACCAGCAGGCAAAGGTAGCACGCAAACAAAAGGCACAAACAGGTATCGAAGCAATCCAGAATTGTGGTATCCCAATCCTATCGTCAAAAGTTGGAAATGGCTTTGACAAATTGAATCTTTTCTGCAAGTACTTATTACGTTTGAGTTTTGAAATGCTTTTCCAAAATGCAGCACCGCATGTAGATCTGATTTTAGGAGCTTTACTGTCTGGCCAGAGATTCAACGTGATGATGTTTCTCCAGTGAACGTTGTCCTCTACAGCTTGAGCTTCTACATCCCACACGTGAAGGTTAAGCTGGCCGATTTCAAGGCTCAACAAATATATATGCAATCGATCTTCAAATCAAAAATCATCATGATAAATATATATATCAACTGTCCCCTGTCAGGTGGATGCGAAAGGTGGCTGCACAATGATGTGGAGCAGGTTTGATTCACTGCAGCGAGCGCATCTTAGTTGCAAATTGTGATGCCATATGAGAAAAACAAGTTAAACATTATAATATGTGTAGCTTTGCTGCCTAGGTTTGCGACTGCAACTGTGATGGCTGGTTGGAAGTTAGGAGGTGGGATTCACTCTTGTTCATATATACAGCGATCAATGTAAAGCTCAATGATGCAAACTTGAAATTAAAACATAAATCACCACTGCTATCTGCCACGCAGGTGGGCCATAGCTTTTTCATGGACATCTTCATCGATGATGTGGCATTGTGATGCTGAGAGTAGATGCTGAGGTTGCTGCACTCTTTAGATTTTGATGTGCGTGTGTTACTTGAACACATGCAAATGCAAAAAATCAATTGGTGACACCAGCAGCAGGTGATAATATATTTTCATGATAGATATTATGCACTGATCATTTTTTTTTTGGAATCCTGCTGTTCACCTTAACGTTATGTTCATCTCTTAGGCGATTTGAACTCATCAACAAAGTGCTGGTTTGCAAAACAGCTTTGATCTTGCAGGTTGTATCTCAATTCCTGATTCAAAAGCCTGAATCTTTCAAAATTTGGCCACGGACTTGTAGATCAAATCTGGACAATACATTATATGGCTCAAGTTCTTTTTGAGGTAAAACTCGATATTGCAGAAACTGCTAGCTAGAGCGAGATGCCTAAGAGTCTCCGACTGTCTCGTTTGTCTGCAGCGTTTCTACTTACCCTGGGCCTACCACCATTAGTGAGCTGAACTCAGCCCTGCAAATCAAAATTCATATGTTTATTATAATAAAATATATTGAGCATATATATATATATAGATATCGAACTGAGGATCCATGTGGTTGACTATTGCCACCAAGTCTCGGTCAACCCTGCAGTGAACACACGTGTATCTTGTCAAGGTCATATGCACATTTTCTTGCAAGATGTGGTATCCGATGTATATATATAACATATATCCTGCGAATTCCTAGGACTGCAAATGCTTTGAAGTATTTTCTGGTGTGGCTGAAATTGCTGGAGGATTCCGAATCTCACCTGCAATTATGATCGATAAACGTGCATGGGAATTCAAAAATGGAATTCAAAAATGGAATTCAAAAATGGAATTCATCAACCGATCTCTTGTGAAACCAGGCCGTTTGGGGGAGAAATCGTGTCTTGGCATGCAAGAAGGTCAAGCAACTCCTCAAAAGAAGTTGCCGAGTGAAGTGATTGGCAGCCCTGCTGAGATTCCTCCTACTCAGCCTTCTCCAGTCGCAACCCCAGGCCAAACTCCAGTCAAGAGCCCACCTTGCAAAAGGAGTCGTCCTGAAGTGCACAGGATTGAGAGCCAGCCAACACTGGAGTTGGGTGCAGTGGTCGAGGTTCAAGATGAAATCTTGCCAGATCGGCAGGAAGAGGAAGAATCTCCTGCTAGTCCAATGCGAACCTCTCCTTTCAAAGTGTCCCCACAGACTTGGATGTTTTCAGCCAATGTCACCGAGATGGTCCATGAGATCCTGCTTGGCAAACACTTTAATGGAGATGTTGGTGCCCTGGCAGACTTGAGGGAGTGGCCCAACAATGTTCCAAGGACACCTTTGACATGGGTACTTGAATGGAAGAACCAGAACTATCCTGTGCCTTTCCCTTGGATCGTTAATCACGATGAAAACAGGAGCAGCACGATTGAGATGATGGCCGCCTCTGCCCGAGATGCTTTGATTTCAGCCCAGGAGCTGGTCAAGCAAGATGTCCTCGTGCAGGAAAAGTTTGAGAAGACCTGTGCAGTAACAGATCGCCTTGAAGAAGACAAGCTGTCTGATCTTCGAGCAAAATTTGGTGGTAAACATCTTGAAGATGCCAAGAAAGGTGTCGCTGAATTTTGCAATGCCCAGCGAAAAAAGGCACAGGCAGAGATGGACACAGCGTTGGCTCAACACCGGCAACAAAAAGACGATACTGTTGAGCAAGTGGTAGCCCTTTTGCGGTACATGATGGAATCACATGACCTGATTGTTGCCAAGAACCCTCCTGAACTTGATGCCTTCTTGAAAGATCTCACTCTGGAGTTGCAATCTTCTTTAGAGGATCCTGCAGCTGCTGAAACACCCACTCCTCGAGTCCTGTTTGCGCAGACGGAAATCGATACTGAGAGTGCACTTGCACCCTCCGAACCTACACCTGTGAATGGTGAGAGGTCGACTGTTGAACAAGTGCCTTGCTTTGTTTTTTTTGATCGAGCTGACTGTAGTTGGGATCCATTCATTGAATAGGTCCTTGATTTTTTTCAATCGAGCTGACTGTAGTTGGGGTCCTCTATGATCGTACATGTACAGAATTCATAAATATATATATATATATATATTTATGATATCGATATAGTATATGACGTCCCCTGAATCTCCTTAAAATTCTTTTTCGTTCTCAAGATCTGCCGTACTGGTTTTGCATCCAGCTTTCGCCAAGGTGCCATCTGCCGCTCCCGCTCCAGCTGGAGGTGAGGCGCCAGTTGCAGTTGAGACAGGTGTGGTGCCTGCAGGATCAACTGCAGTGGATGGGGTCAACGTTGCAGCAATGAACCGGGCTTCCACGATCGAAATGGAGGTTCATGGGCTTAAGTTGAAATTACATTTTCGTGATGAAATCAAATAGTCCTATAAATAGCTATTTCTATTCATCACTCACCCCTCACATAGGCTGATGCCGCAGTGGAAATTGAGATGGCGATGCTTGCTGAACAAGGCCATGGTGATGAAGAAAGACGTCAGGCTAAGAATGCATACATGAGATTCTATCGTTCAATTCGCAGTGGCTAGACTGATCTTTTGAATATATATGATCAACATCTAACAATCATCAATGAACCATTTCTGAGTTGTTGAACCAACTTAGGTAGCAGGTGCCCTGACCAAGTTCTGGAAGCAGCGAGGGGATCACATAGAAGTGTCTTGATTTCTGATTTTTTTTGGTGCTCATGTTTCTTCAAAAAATGTCTTGTTACTTGGGAGCTTTGAAGTCATTCTATTTTAGAATCTGGTGGGTCTATGCATCTAAGATCCGAGAATTCTTCAGCGGTTGTACCAGGAGTACCTGGTTTGTGGTGGTGATTGGATGAATTCCACGATTGTTTCTGCAAACACCCAAACTTCCCAGATTGAAAGCTGTGGTGAAGAAAAATATCTTACCTTCAATGAATTGCAGAAGCGCTATGGGACTGCTGTGGCAAAGCAAATCAGGGCTGAGAAGAGACGCCTTCAAGATGCTTTGCCGGCCAACAGCCAAGAAGCCCCCTTTGTGATGAAACATCCCGATCTTCCTGAAAGTGAGGACCTACTTAGATCGATGATATATGTTTAAATTCCATATTTCCATTTTTTACTTTGGGATTGGATGGCCTGATTTACCACGCCCAAAGGACTTGGAACTTCTGAGAATTTGGGACACCACAACCATCAAAAAGAAGGATATTCAGGAGAATCGGATGGAACATCGTTCTGAAATTGCTTTGGATGGAAGGCAAACGCATGCTGTGATGTACCTTGCAACTGCTAATATTCGTATTTCTTCAACCTTTTAATCTTTGAAGTATGTGAGATTTTGATGTGAACTCCAATTCGTATTTTGATATCATAATTTTATAAGATCATCTTGCAACTGCAACTGTTGTGAGGTCCCATTTGATGCCACGTGAAGAGCCGTCGACGTCCACTTCTGTTCCAGGCCTTGGAGGTGTTGTGGCGATCTCACGGTCGTCAACGGAAACTCCTGCTGCGCCGAATGGTGGTGGTGGTGGTGGGCCTGGTGGGCCAGCTAACAATGGGAAAGATAAGAGGCCCAAGGTGAAGACTCTTCCGCAACAGGCTCAATCCAAAGTCAAAGAGGTGCACTCCAAGGTTGGTGATCTCCGAACTATTTTGGCTAAGATTAACATGGTTGCCACTGATGAAATGTGACCTAGCTATATCGATGTTTAAATCAAAATCATTTGAGATTTTACAATAGTCATCTCAATAAAATGGCTAGCTAAGGTCAGAAACATTGAAGTCGGCATTTGTGGATGATCTCAACAAGCATCTCACAGCTTTGGAAACCTGTGGGTTTGCCTTGAACCAGAAAGTGTTGGAGGGGGCAACTGATGCTGATGAAGCTTTTCCCCAATTGATCGTTCAAGCAACTTCTGCCATTGAAAAGTACGTCAATGCGGCAAAGCACATCAAGAAGTTTCTTCCAGTAACCTCCTTAGTATAAAATCATGATGCGTTTTCCCAGGATTTGATCAAGATAAGCTATACGTGTATCTAAATATCACTCACTCCTCTCTCCAGGCACCAGCTCCTGCCAGCAAAGCGAAGGCGAAGGCCAATAGTGCTCGGTCCAGAGCCACTGCCTAGCCAGTGGATTGTGAGACGAAACAGCCGGGATGAACCTGGCTGATTTGATTTTGCATCATGATCAGGGTTCAGTTTTTCCTTTAGGATGTTGGGAGCTGCCCTGATCCTTTTTGGAGGGGTAGTCACGATGGAAAAAAAACAGAATTAAATCAAAATTCCTTTTCATATTGATCACTTCGATTTACCTTCGGGGATCCATTTGAATGATCCATTTGAATATCAATCATGATGATGAATGATTTTTTCTATTTTCAATTTGTACCATCATGTGATTACTCTGGCCAAGTTGGAGCTACAATCTTTGCGGCTCTTTGGAGCATCGTCGACCATCATCGAAAAAGAATCAGCTACTGCTACATCATCAATGCAGCCAACATGGAAAACTGCATGGACGTAAGATATATTGAGTCTAGCTAGATCCCCAAATCTTCACCCATCGCAGGTAAACAAAGCCCTTTGGCCCAGCACCTCATGCAGAGCGTTGGCAAGGGCGACATGGGCTTAGCTTCACGAGCTTTATTTGATCGATATGTTGCATTAACTCCGGCAAGTTTTTTTATCAAAAAAAAATCAGGAAATATCTTTCAAAGCTATGAGATCGATATTGGGAGCCGTTGACAAGGACCCATTGACTTAGCCAGCCTAGTAGCTACTGATTTGCCCTGATTTGCCATATATATATATATATATCTACACTGATCTGGCCAGGAGATTGCCCAATCTCATGGTGTCAACTTGAGCGGCCAGTCACGGGAGCTCAAGAAATGTGGCAAAGGTGGCAAATTGAAGCAAAATATTGAGAGGGATATTCATCGCAAAGTTGGCTGCAAAGTGCCATGTTTGCATTTAAATTTTGAAGTATACATCTCGATACATATATATGATGATGATGATGATGATGATGATGATGATGATGATGATGATGATGATGATGATGATGATGATGATGATGATG
>OMLO01002445.1_pt1 | contig 14983 bp, 11 predicted proteins | sample 1674811 | NCBI WGS metagenome assembly OMLO01 (sample SAMN06265003, study PRJEB25207) | coral metagenome | isolation source: Coral host | place: Mexico:La Bocana,Puerto Morelos, Mexico | collected 2008-11-13 | reverse complement strand
TACCCAATTTCAGACCAAAATGTTCAAAATCTATATCCGTTTTCAGACCAAAACGGCTCAAAAACCATACCCTTTGGAGCGGCACATACCTATATACCTGATATAGGAGAGTACCCCCCCCCCCCTCGGGGTTGAAAGCCTGAATGAGTCTGAAGTTTGTTTTAGTCTTTGTGGCTGCTTTATGATGACCAATCATTTGTCTGTGACGTTTATTTTGAAAGCCTTTTCAACACGGACACCGGATAGTACTTTTCAAAATCCAATATGGCTGACTTCACGTCACATGACAACGCTTGACACAAGGAGTATTCCTTATATTTTTTTTTAAAAAGTTAGAACCTATAAAATCGAATATCCGCGAAATTGATGATAGTGGGGCTAAACAGGGTTCTTACCATTTTGCCCTCAAAATGTTAGGTAATGCAAGAGATTATGAATTATTCAAGTTGGTTTTTGGATTTGTACACAGACACCAATGTGCGAGCTTCGTTTTAATTGAATCAGCGAAACGCGGTCGCGATTGCAGCCATGCTTCAACTAGGAAACTGTGCGGTTATAACTTAACCGACCATGCAAAATATCTAAGGTATTGACCGCTAATAATTTTGTACAGGAGCTTTGTTCTGTTTATTGCATGATATGATGTAGTTTTGTGTTGGCTTACAAGTTCACTGAATTTCCTAAATTTTGCACGCCAAGTTTCAACCCGCTTCTTAAACCACCAAGAAGAGAACAATCTTCCACCGATATTCTGTACAACTGTAAAAGATAAATTTACCTTCTTCTGTGGTAAGCTTGCGTAAAGAAGTCCCCAGCATTGATCCAATGAATATGATTACTGCAACGACTGCTAAGCAGATCAATATATACTTGGTTTTCTGTTCCATGTTTAATGCGGGCTTTACTCGGTCAGCAACTGCAAAATGTTCGTCACTGGTTACTGGTCAGGCTTAGCTGAGCAAGAATTGAACACCAACTTCGGCACGAAGTGATCAACTCCTTCTATAGGGAAGATATCGTTGACGTCACCTATTGTCATTAATGTGCCAACCAGAGCCTCATTGGCTGTCGAAACAAAGGATCTTTTGTTCTTGTGGCTGGCATATTTGAATAACAAAAGCAATGTTTGTAAACAGATATCTTCCCTATGGAACTGTGCTAAAGTCACGTAATATTATTGCTATCAACTAAATGTGTGCATAAATTACCTTTTATGTAACGACCACAAATAAACAGCAAACAATTGCGTTAAAAAAGGATTGAAATGTCACGGTTTTTCGAAATTCCCGTTACTCTCTTTGATTATTTTAAGTGCAAATTTAGCGCCAAAAATTACGGCGGGAAATCGGAGTGTCACCAAGCGGAATTCCAGATTGACCAGGTTGTTTTTTTTCTTAGCCGCGCGTATTAAACCACGGAGCTCACAATATAAAAATTCCGCATTGTTTCTATAAAGCTCAGCGTTACGACTCATGCATGCATAATTTCACTAATTTGTTGCACTAGTTTGGTACTGACTGCAAAACATGGCTAACACTGCGCAGGTTGTGATCGTTGGCGTAATAGCTGTCGCAGCTTTTCTCATCGTTGTCTTGATACCTACAAGCTTCTCCGATGTCGAATATTACGAGGTGAGTTTTTTTGGTGTTAATTCTATATACACGAAAAGATTGATCCTCGACAAATGCGGCGATTATAGCACTGAACAATATTCAAACTATTCAGTCCCTGTCGATTTCAAGCCTTGATACACAGCAGTTTCACTCGCATATTACAATGTTGTTATACTAGTAAGATATTTTCAACTAATTATCGATTTAGCGTTATCATTCTTAAATTGTTTGGGGTTTACGATCCACTGAGAACAGAACGTTATGAACGGTTGAACAGTTCATACGCTACAGCTAAGTTCAGCGTTAATTTGAGGAATGCTTCACATATGCATGAAATTGAAGAGAGTTGTATAGCTTATTTGTTGTAGAAACTCGTTTTAGAAACTCGGTTTTGACACAGGCCATCAATTAGGATCGATCTTAGAACTTAAAATATCCGAACTGAAAGCTGGCCTATACACTTGTTTTCGTGAAAATGGTCACGTCCGCCAACTAGGACAGTGTTCCAGCATTGCAAGACTTGAGGGTTGAGATGCACTACTTTCAATAAATCGAAATATTGGATACTTTGCAAAACATAAATTGAATTTATAATTTTTCAAAAAAAAAATTTGGCCAAGCTTTTTATAACGACTCCTATAAGCTTGTGTCGTTAATATTTTTCTTGAGAACGTTTTGAAACTAGAAGTACAGTGTAGAACGACAGGCATGCAGTTCCATTGCCTATGTATTCAATGTTTGCGTTTTACTTGCTGCTACGGCTCCAAAATAAAATGTGATGTACGATGAACGTTTAAACAGGAAACTATAGATGTAAATTACAATAAGGCAAAGCCCTGAAGAGACTTGCTCAAATATGCTCACGTCGTCATTTTCAGGACTGAGTCAATATCTGTCACACACCGTACTTTCCCGCTGCATACCTTTCCGAAATATTGAGTGGGGCTGTTCTGATGGCTTCAGAAAGTTAAATCTTTCCTCTGCTCTGGACCCGAGAAAATTTGCCTGATTTTATTGCCTTGATATTTGGAAATTTATAAGCTACAACCGGGGTTCTGTTTAAATGTCACCAAAATGAGGTGTGATACTATGTGATAGGTATTAAGAAGAATTTTTGAGCCGACCAATGCAAAAGCTAGAAAGAGGCTGAATTCAGTCCATTGAAAGTGGAAATGCTAATCACGCGAGTAGTTTTACAAGCTAGCGCCAGTGATTTCACATGTCAAAGGAAAAGCAATATTTATTAACTGCAGCTGACTGGTGCATTACGCAAACAGCTTGACCATTTCCTTAGGAGGAAAGCAGTGAAAGGTCCCTGATCATATTAATTAATTAAGGTGTTCCCTAGTATTTATGAGGCGAAAAGCTGAAGGACTTAATACCGACAACAAATGCTAGACTATGTGGTGTTTTGGTTGTTATAAAAAAAAATTGCTGTGTCAGTAGAAGTACATGATTAATTATCGAGTAATAAGTGAATTGAAAAACTTCCGCATATTAACGGCTCGAGTCGTGCCAGTAGTCACACACGAGTCCGCTAGCACAGTCTCAATAAACTGTTGATCTCTTGTCAAAATGGCAACTCAGATGCGAGTTTTGGTGATCGCTCTCGGCTGTACACTACTTGTTGCCCTTCTTTTCGTTATTTTGGTGTCGACAAGCTTTTCCGACGTTGAGTATTACGAGGTATGTAGTGATGCGAGTAGGCAAATGTTAAGTGAATTACTATTTTTAACGTAGTTGCTGTTTTCTAAATCAGCGTCTCGAGAAATTTAAGTTGATATTTTATTTATGCCCGTGCCACTACGGACTTTAAGGCATTCTGCGTACACTCATTCACTCATCCTCTTCGCCCCTTCGTGAGTGGAGCATAAAGCCACAAAATAAAATAATATTTTTACACGCACCGACAACCCCGCACAGGTGAAGCGGTACCAAGCCGCCTTGACTCCGTCGCATTCCGTAGAGAACTCCTCTTCGTCTCCATCTGTAACTGCTACTACTATTAAATTTGTGTTCACTGTTACTCTGTCTCCTATAAGGTCTCATCAACTATACACGAAACATTTTTAAAATGTCTTTTCACTGATCGCGGAACTATAAATAATGCGGTTAAGTCATTAGTACAATGCACAAACTTAGTATCTTAACAGTAATATCAATTTTTGGCAATGACAATGGCAAAACATTTCCATGTAATTACGAAGGTGTCAATAGGGTTTACAGACCTGTTTCGTATGGTCAATGAGTGACAACACTTCATCAGGCAACATCAACGAATGGCCGGTAAATTTAAATGCTGGCGGTTAAATACAAATACAAATAGTTGCTATGGTGCTGATTATTGCGTTACGTTATCTTAAGTTTTTTGAGTACGCATCTGTTTCTCTGGGGGCACGAAGTATATATATTTTTTTTTCAAAAAATTAACCATCGGCCTTAAAAAACCGCCAAATTATTAACCTGTAGCCGTTCCCCATTGAGACTCTCAGCAACTGTTGTTTAACTCTGCTCCGGATATGTCCAGGATTGACGCTAATGAGATTCAAATTCCTTATGATAAGCATCACAAAGTGTCCTCATTGGTAAAAAGACACCAAAACACGCACAATTCTGTCAAATATGAAGTAGTATGAAAATGTCAGATAACCCTGCTAAATATGAAGTACTAACTGAAGAATACTTGCGTTCAATCCTGGACATAAAGTGATCCAGGGGGGAGTAGAAATACTCCTAGCTATTGCATGGTACAGAAACTGTGATAAGCTCTGGCCTGATGGGCTACTTGGCTCATATACAGACTTTTTACCTTCTTACTTTATGTCTATGTGTGTGATGATAGGGTTGTAATTAGGTTTCAGATCATGATAATAACTGTATGTGTTAATTGTTCCTGCTCGTAGGCTAATTCTGGAAGAGAAGCTATCTGCAAGCACATTTATTCACAGCTTTTCAAGTGGATTGTCCAATGTATTAACAATTCTCTCACTACCGGTCTCAAACATCACTCATTCCTTGGAATCCTTGATATTTATGGGTGAGGTCAATAATTAAGCTTCAAGCCATTGAATCATTGTAAAAAAACATTACTGGACTGGCTAGACTGTACTTACAGTGCTGGCTGGGCTCTAGTTATGTACTGTGTATAAGGTTTGATGTTTCTTTTTAATATCTTAATTAACAAATTTAAAACAAAATGCAACTAGACATGTGACAACGCTGTATGTACATACAAAGCCTCATGCAAGGTAGCTACTTTACCAACCAGAGTACATGTTACTCAGAATTTCATAATTTGTCTTTAATTTGCAATGTTATTTATATTATCATTTTATTGCGGTTTCAATAACATGCGAACTCTGAAGTTCAAAGCGCAACTGACAATTGGGTTTTTCGCTGCCGTCAATCATAATTATGGTGACAGCCAACAAACCTTGAAACACAGAAACAAACAAATAGGGATCGAAATCTACCAATCACGACCGAAAGACGTGACCTTTTGACCCGACTGAAGTGAGCTTCTGTTTCCCAAGAGGTCCACTTAAATGATTGACGGCAGCGAAAAACGTAAACCGTTAGTTGAGGTTTAAATTTCAGAGTTCCCATGTTATTGAAAACCACAATAAACCATTGATTCCCATGCCGCTCAATATCGGCCATAACCAGCGTTAGTCTTTGTTCCACTTCTGAAGTCACCACCTTTGACCAAGATTGGCATCAACTACACTCGGGTTCTGCAGCAGGAAAAGATCTTTCCAATGGTACCTAGATCAAAGTGATCAGCTCAATGGCATCTGAAAAATGCATGAAAATGCTCAGGAATTTGAGCGAAAAACTTGCAGCAAAATTTCCTGCCTCTACACTTGGCTACTTCATGGTAAAAATTCCCTGTATCGCTGATGCTTCCTTAGAAATTTTGGGACTGGAAGCAAGCCCAGTAGAAGGTAAATCATTGCAGCAAAAAGATAAGAAAAGGAGAAAAAGGAAAGGCAAAAAAAGTTCCAAAATCTCCAAATTCTGATTTCTGCGCATGCCAGAGCAAAAAATATAATGTTGTAAAACATGATGCTAGTAGTAGAAAGAAAGGGTGATATTGTCATGTTGCAAATGCCTTTCTGAGAAGACTGGAGCTAATTTGGCCCATATCCAGTTGGAAAATCCCCAAAAATGTCCAAAAATGCGTTTTTGGAAAAACGCTGTGGGCGTCAATCAGTTAAACCTGTGCAGAAATGATTTCTGTAAATTGAAAAACACTCATGACTCTTTCAGGTTTGAAACATTTGAAGTGAACAGTTTTGAGCAGTTCTGTATCAATTATGCAAATGAAAAACTCCAGCAACAGTTTACACAGGTAATCACTGCAGCCAGATTTATGAAAATACAAAGGTGAACTATATTAGTCAATGTTGGGTTGCTTTGTTTAAAATAACATTTGCTTCAGGTTTTAATGAGTTAGTTTTCTAAACAAATTGTTTCAAAGTTAATGCCATAAAAGGCTATTTCTGAGTAGCCGTTTGCCTCTGATTCAAAAGAATAAGAATCTCTAGGTGGAACATGTGCTCACACACGCATTTTTACAAAGATCAAGCAGAGAGGTTAAATCGCCCCTCGTTCATTGATGCTCCTTATTTTAAGGTTTGTTATGGTTTTCCATGAAATACATGTAATGATTGGCTAAAAAAATCATTGTTTGCTTTAAAAATTGCATGTTTGGTATTGTGTGACAATGTTTTCAGCATGTTTTCAAACTGGAGCAGGATGAATATGTGAAGGAAGAGATTGAGTGGTCGTTCATCAACTTTTATGACAACCAGCCATGTATTGACTTGATTGAAGCCAAGCTGGGAATCCTTGACTTGCTCGATGAAGAGTGTAAGGTGAGTTTAAATTACACGTACGGTTTCTTTTCTTATATAATGATAAAAATTTTATCTGTTGCCTTTCAATATGACATGTTGCTAGACATATTGCGAGTCAGGGTTTGCAGTACCAATGGACGTGTGTGCCATATTTTGGTTGGTTAATGAGAACCAAATTTGTTATTGCATCCATCAAATTTCTATTGAACAAGACGCGATGGGCTATAAGATTGTTTATTTCCCCAAGACAGCCTAACTATAGAATGCAGATATACGACCGACTACCGAAATAAGTCCCCACGGGCCAAGGCTAGGTATTCACGGACTAAGTGGCCACAGCCAACTCCCCTAGGGTGGAGGCTGGGTATCTGTTGGTTTCTAATTTTCTAATCTAGCGTTTAAGCGTTTCTTATCCAGAACAAGACCTAACAGCTGAAGGCAGCCTCTTAAGTCTAGTAGACGTCAAGGATTGATTTACCCAGATACGAAAACAACGTTTGCATATATCCAGAGCAACAGAACAAGAGAAGATTCTTAAATTGATATTTCTTTTTATATCAGTAAATAATCCCTGTTTCACACCATCGCTATCCTAGATGCCAAAAGGAGCTGACAGCTCATGGATCCAGAAACTCTATACGCAACATCTGAAGAAACAGCATTTCAGCAAGCCACGGCTGTCCCAAACTGCTTTTATTGTTCACCACTTTGCTGATGACGTGGAATATGAAGTCACTGGGTTTGTAGAGAAAAACCGTGATGTTGTCAACCAAGAACATCTGGCAATATTGAAAGCTAGTGAGGTATGTGCTGACAATGATGCTGGCAAATAATGGTGATTCGCGCACAGGAATCTAGTTGTCTTCAGAAACAGTCACCATGCAACTTTTATTTTGACTTAAGCTGAACTGTTTCAGAGTAAATTTTCTTTGAACAGATTTCTGGTTTATATTTACTATAAGTTTCTTCATTTGAGTCATTTGACAATAATTGCAAATTTTTAACTTTAAGCAGTTATGAGCGGAAACTTGTTAAAAATAAATTACATGTAGTAAATGGCTTGAATTTGGCTTCTCAGGCGATTCCTCTGTTATAATTGTCTAAATATCTGTTGCTATGCTGAGACAGATACAATTTTAATTATCCCTTGACACTTCTGCTTCAATTCTCAGCTAACTGGACAGCTGAACAGACTAACTATAAATTCTAATGCCCTTAAGAGTTTTCTTGAGGTTTCTTGTTTAAATATAAAACAACTGTGATAAAGCACAAGTCGCTTGTTTGTTCCTCATACAGTTTGAACTGGTCGCTCAAGTTATTGACTTCAAACCTAATAATGTAAGTAAATAATAGGAAAAGCCGCAGTTTATATTGAACGCTAGAAATAATCATATAAACGACTTTTACTGATCTTATTTAATCTTTTACTTTTGTATTCCTGTGAAGCTAACGTGAAAATAAATGAATAGCTAAAAAATTGTTACTGTAAGTTTTTTTTCTAAGTATTAAATGCCGTTGTTGTTTTTCTCGAATTTGAAGTAACATGTTAAGCACAAAAGACCGTGTTTGACCACATTTCAAGACACTGTGAAGTGCGGCGCACAGAGTAGTATTTTTGACGAACTTCGAGATGTTTGGAAATGTGGTCAAAAAACTCTCTCGACTGTTATTATAATTATCTTATCATTTCAAACTAAAACTAAATAGAGTACGGAGAAATTAAATCATAAAATCTTTACATATGCAGGTCAGATATCCAAACACTGTCACGGTAATGATTTTTTTCTTTCAACTGAAATATTGGCCATTTTTATACTGAAGACACATCCGTCTGGACGAACTTGGGCCAACATTTGTAGTTCGTTGGTTATGCGTCTCTAGTATAAAGACTACAAGACGCATCCGTCTAGACGAACTATCTTTCGAAGAGCGTCGTTCAAGACGTATAACCAAATAAACCAATGATTGTTCGTCTAGACGGATAATGCGTCTTGTGTCCGTCTTTATACTAGAGACGCATAACCAGACAAACTACATATGTTTGCCCAAGTTCGTCCAGACGGATCGAGAAGTTGAAGTAAAAAAACAAAAACAAAAAAGTTGAGGTAAATAAACAAGAATACAAAAGACATACTAAATAAAACAAATTCACTTCGATTTTTAGAGTAACATTAAGTCAGCGTAAGGCATAATTCAGTGATTGACAAATAGTTTTAAAAAAAGGTTTGACTTAACTGTACTGCAATCAGTGTGGAACGTTTTGCGTTAATGTACCAAATCCTGTACAAGTCCATTCCACTAGGTAGGTTAATGAAGATCTGTTGTATTGCAGTATGAGATGGTTGCAGACTTGTTTACCGAGAATGAAGCTCATCTGATGCCTCGGAAGAGATCAGCCTCGAGAAGCGGCAAAAATGTTGCCAAATCCAAGCGTAGTGTGGGATCAGAGGTTTGTACCTAATAGCACGTTCAGTGCCACCACAGATCATGATCTACATGGAGGGTCTACATATAAGAATTGATGGATTGATCACCCGCGGGGAGCGAAGCCGTGATATAAAACTCATTCCAACCTCGTTCCCAGGCTTTCTCATCTTCCACTCGACCGAAAAGAAACTAGCGGAAATTAGGGAAAATGAAAGAGCCTGGTAGCAAGGTCGTTGCAGTTCATCTTGTTTCAAAAGTTTGGAAGTAAGAATTTTAGGAGCTTAAGAAAACCACTAGGGTAACGGCAACAGAAACGTCGCTAGACTAAACAAGAAGTGTAATGACGTGCGTTATAAATACGGCTACATTTCAAAGGTTACTGTCATCGGGCTGTGTAAAACAGCAAAGTGGAATGACCAATTTATGAGAGAACGTTAGTCAGGAGCGCAGGGAATTTTTCATGTTTCTGCTAAATTGGCATTGCACGGTATCGTTATTTTCTCACCTTGACAACAGACTGAAATAACCAATCAGTACACTGCAGAGTTGAAGCCGATAATTGCAAGGTTCTTATATAACATATAAATTTTACTTTCAATGGGCGTGGTCTTTTACTTTCACTTTTGTTAAATGTTTCTGATCTGTAAACGACGCGATATTGGCTACGTTTTGGTCTAAGGGTGGTTACACGTGAAGCAGTTCCTGAGGCTGGTGTGAGGCGGGGGATTCTCCGGATGTGAGTTCCATATGGTTGGGTAGTTTGTAAACGAGTTCTTTCCAGAGATTGATTTGTAAAGAACTGCGCTCATGACTACATTTGTGATTCCCTCTAGTTTCGTGAATCCCTTTCTAAACTGATGGCAACTCTAAACAGCACCGTTCCTCACTACATCCGTTGCATCAAACCAAACGACCGCAAAGCACCTTTTGAATTCAACCCACAAAGGAGCATCCAGCAGCTCAGAGCATGCGGAGTACTGGAAACTGTACGAATCAGCGCCGCAGGGTACCCCTCTCGGTGGAGATATGACGAGTTCTTTAATCGTTACTGCATGTTGCTCAAGTTTGAAGCCATCAACAGAAGAAAGCCTCGCTCCACGATCGAGTTGATCTTGAAAACGTTCATCAAGGTATTAAAAACCACTTTCGCCGGGTTACATTTTTGTATGACAAACCTTCATCTTGTGTTTACCCTTATGTTTTATTCTAAAAGAAATTTTTCCCTTTGGTCTAGGACCCTGACAAGTTCCAGATGGGTAAAACCAAAATCTTCTTTCGTGCTGGTCAGGTAAGCCTTGTTGCTACATATAAACTTCAATTAGACTATCAATTGCAGCGCAATTATCATTAAGTTTTTTCAGGCAAACTGGACATATTTCATATAATATTTTCCAGTTGATTGTTTCATTGCCAAGTGCATCTATAAAACTATTTTCAAAGAGTTTTATCTCGAAATGCACTTCTATGGTTGAGTCAGACGAATTGCTTTCTTTTCAGACCGTTTCACGCACCTTTGGTTCAGTAGTGGGTACTTGCTTAATAGATTTGCTCTGCTTTTAGCTGAACTGCCCGCTTGACTTGTCCACAATTCGAGCTGCGAAAGACGAGCTCGGAGGAAGATGTCTGTTAGTCTTTGAATAAGTCTAACTGTCCGCTGATCTAATCTTTCTGAAGCAGTATTATGTGATTTTGTTTCTAATTGTAGGTGGCATATCTGGAGAAACTTAGAGCCGACAAACTGCGAAACAGTTGTATTATGATCCAGAAGAATTTCCGATGTTGGAGAGAGCACCGCCTCTACCTGAAGATGAGGAGGTCTGCGATCCTCATACAGGCTTGGGTACGAGGTTATCTTGCGAGAAGGTTCGTATTAATTTGAAAATATTCGAGACATTGTTGTTTTGAGCGTGTTCATTCATAGTTTTTGTAAACATCTCGAATTTCGTCAAAAATTAATTATTTCGTACGCGTCAAGTCCGCTTAAAATGCGTTCCCGAAGTTTAGGGCGCACAAAAATTGAGGCAAAAACAAACACACAGTCTCTCTCGCGTTTGATATATTTCTTGAGAAATAAAGTGATAAACACACTTAGTTTGCAATGAAATCCAGTTACCACTGAGTACATCTATTCACGTAATCTTTCTTCATATTTTTTCCAAGACTTGCTCAGGACTTACGGGAAAAGAAAGCTGCGATCACAATCCAGCGCTACTATCGCGGCTATGTCTGCCGAAAGGAATTCAAGTCCATTCAGCGTGCCGCCATCACAATACAGTGCTATACTCGTGGCATGTTTGCCAGGAGGCTCCGAATGCAGCTTTTGCATGAAGCTAAAACAAGGATCATCCAGCGCTGCTGGCGCAGGTACAGAGCAAGAAAGAGGTACAGGAATTACATGAAGAAGGTCGTTTACTTGCAGTCATGCGTACGAAGGATGATTGCCAAGCGTGAACTTAAGCAGCTCAAGGTTAGTAAGCATGAAGGCCGAAAGGTGTAAATATTTTTTTCATTCTACCGCGGTCTTCACGTACATACAAAAATAAATTCGGCGTTTAGTGTTAATATTTTCAGTTATTTTGGCCATGTACAAAATTACCTTGAAGTTGAAGGAGACCAGAAAATAATAGTTTACTAAGGTAGAAAAACACCAAAGAGATAATTATAAACCATAAAGAAACTAGGATGGTTAAGGATGGAGAAGATTAAGACGCATTACAAACAACAAGCTTGAAAAATGTACTCTTAACTTATCAAGATGCTCAAACAGTGATGTGACTCCTTTGAGACAATATTGACCAAAAACACCAGTTTGATCGCAATTGACAGCTGCGAAATCCCATCCCTTTCGCAGCATATAAGCAGCGAGGATTCTGGTTTCAAACAATTTTTTCAGTGTGCAGGGGTATTGAAAACTACCTTATCGTTCGCACATAAGTTGTCCTTGTTTTTGCTGAATTGTTAGATTGAAGCGCGGTCAGTGGAACACTACAAGAAGTTGAACATTGGAATGGAGAACAAGATCATCAACTTGCAACAACGTCTAGATGAACAGGTATTTCCTAAAAGCTAGTTTATAAAATGCATTTAAACCCTATGTCTGTCTACCCGATTTATCTCGCGGGCTTTCGTTTGGTATGATTTGTCTGACAAACCATTTGTTCAAAACTGTGAACGTGCCGTCATCCCTGCATCCAGATCTCTTTAGTAATCCGCACTTAATTTGTAAGAACAATGGTTTGAACAGAATACACTGCTTGTTGCTTTCCGTTTTAGGTCAAAGAAAAAGAACAAGCCATGGCCGCCGGGCGAGAACTTGAAGCTACTCGGAAAGAACTGGATCAAGCGAAGCAATGGAAAGGTCAGTTTGAATCGACCCAGGCCAGGATGCTAGAGTTAGAACTCAAGGTGAAAGAACTGCATGAAGAACTGAACGCGGCCATTGTAGAGAGAGACGAAACCAAAGAACAAGCCAAGACTGAAAAGGAAGAGCTAGCAGAGGTAACCGTACATTTTCAGTATATTGTAAGGAGAAAATATGTGTTGATCACTGCCGGGAATAAAAGGAAAATTGACTTCTCTGAACCTTACTGTATGCCGCTGCTTTGGAGTTTTTTTTGTAGCGCTTGACTAGACGGCACATTAGCAGCAACAAAATGAGCAAACTGGATTGTGAAAGCTATTCATTAGAAACGTATCTGTGTTATTTTGTAAATAATAGAAAGGTCATGCTAAGAGCAGACAAGCCATTACTTCAAGAAGCAGTATGTCTTTTTAGTTTACAAGAGATGTTTCAACAGAAAGGTCTGTCTTCGTTCGTAACAAGTTGTGTTAAATTTTGATGTTAAAGTCTGAACATGTCTTGTAATCTTGAGAACGCTGTACTTTTTGTGTATATCGATGTACAAATGTCCGCGATGTATATTGATCTAAAATGCCTTTGCAGTAAGCTTGGTTCTTATCAGAAATTTTGAGTTTTTTTTTATCCACTTTCCATAGATAAACAACAAACTGAAAGAAGAGGTGGCAAAGCTAAAAGAAGACCTTGCTGAAGCTAAAGCAATCATTGAAAGAGAAGGTTCTCTCAGAGATGGTACGTGCTCGCACACCAAATAATTGAATCCGGATTATTTTAAGTGTCCAGTTATCTTTGGAAGGTTGTCTAAAAGGACAAACGGATGTAGCTTACACGGAGTGGTTATCACAGGGTTTGTTTGCTGAGCTATGCTCTAACCGGTTGATCGAGTTTGGTTTCCAGTTCTTTTAATTGTATTCCTCAAACGAATTAAATGAAGTGACTGAATTTATACTTTACCCAGGGACCTTAACGTAATTTTTGCGTGTCATATAACACTGAGTTAAGGTGGCTCAAAACGGTTTCTAACCCTAACCCTAAGCCCTAGAACCAGTTTTAACAGTCGATGCTAATCACGGTATCAGAGCACTGCCCGATATTGGTATAATGTTGGTATCATTTTCGTGACACTATATGTTCCCATAGCAACAGTATGACCTGCTAAGAACACCCTTAATTTTAGCGTATAAAACTTATATTTCAAAAACGGCACGATGAAATCCTGTTTTATTATCAAAATTTGATAAGCAGGATAAGTTGCAACTTTTGGCAAAGTTTGAAAAATTGTGTAGATGGGTTCAAATCCCCCTTAACCTTCTCATTCCCAAGAGTGCGATGTGGCCAAAAATACCTTTACATGCGCAATATTTAGTCCACTTAACCTTTTATCAAATTTGAAAAACATACAGGTCTTGGAAAGATAAATGCACCCTCCAACATGAGACTACAATTTTTGCAACTTTATCCTCTTAGACTTTGGGTTTAATCCACACATTAAGAGCTACAAATTGAGTTATAGTTTAGGTGAATACCTAAAGGCAGAGTAAGACATTATTCGTTTTTTTTTTAATTTGGAATGCTTTTCAATTCAAACTGAGGCTTCCTCTATGGCTGTTAGTATGATTTATGATATCCCACAAAAAAAAATATCTTTCAAATGGCATATTATGTGTGGTGTTTGGGTCTATAGTTACTGTTTTACAAAAAAAGTGGATCCTCACTCGGGAGTGAGAGGGTTAAAGTTTCTAAAATTTAGGGTTGCTAAAGGTAGAATTCCTGCTTCTCTGGTATGAAAAGGCTGGGATTATTTCAATTTCCCGTGCGTTTGGATGCTAGTCCATAGAAAGCAATGCTCAACCCGTTGCCAGGTTTCGCTAGCATTTTACTGGTATTATTCTTCTGTGGGGAGAGGCACGACGTGAAAGCTAACTTGAATGTTTGGTTTTCTACAGAGATCATCGAGCAAGGTCTTGAAGCCCAAAGACAACAGATGTTGGCAGAATTTGAAGCTGAACGGACTAATCACCAGAGAGTATTACGAGACTATGATAGACTGGAGCAGCGCTATCAAAACCTGCAAGATGAATTGGAGATTGAAAAATTCAGTCCAGTGGTTAAGAAAGACTTTGATGGCTTGATAAGCGCAAGCAGCTCAGGTTTGTAGAATAGTATTGGTTTGTGCCATGCCAGTGATTGGCCCTGGAGAATAGTACTTCAGCACTTGATAACAATTGATGACATTTGAGCTTAAGATGACTAGGGACAGATTTAGCCTAATATAAACTTCCCTAGTTGGCGCGAAGCTGACCGCTATCCACATAAGCTTGGCTGACTACGAAATTGTATGCGGTCAAATATAAGGGCTTACTTTTGTTTCCAAAACCTGGCTTAACTGACTCGAAAATATTTTACCTTGAGTAGAAGCGTAGGTTAAGTCTTTATCTGCAACGAAATACTCCTGAAGTAGTTAGAAGATTTCTGGACAACGCTCAACAGAATTTTAAGTTCATATTTAGTTCTCACAAGTTTAATTTTCTCTCGCAGAGGCTTCATTAATAGATGCTGTTGAGTTGGAGCAGCAGAAAAATGAGTACGCGGAATCTGGAATTAAAAAGACCAAGCTTGTGCGCGGACTGAAGAAGAAAGTACGCGAATTAGAGGACAAACTATTGGAATATGAACAAGTTAAACCCAAGGGAGATGTGCCGAGCATTACTTTAGAAACAGAACAG
>OMLO01002444.1_pt1 | contig 14986 bp, 7 predicted proteins | sample 1674811 | NCBI WGS metagenome assembly OMLO01 (sample SAMN06265003, study PRJEB25207) | coral metagenome | isolation source: Coral host | place: Mexico:La Bocana,Puerto Morelos, Mexico | collected 2008-11-13 | reverse complement strand
TTATTATTATTATTATTATTATTCTCACTGCCGGTCATTTCAAAAAGTAAACAAAAGGGAGAAAGGTGAATTGCATTATACAGTTTAAAGAGGAACAATTTATCAAAGGGAACAACTAAGCTTGCGATGCGAGCGATCGCTTGGACTCTCCAAACTCAACTATGCAAAGCTACTTACAATACAGCTACTTCCCACACAGGTTGCACCTTACTTTTACTTTTAATTACATTTAACAATCAGCCTGTCTATTCATGTTCCAATTTTCTCTAAACAATTTTAGAAATAGCACGTACAGGTCATCGCTTCTGCGTGCATTGCATGCTGTTAATTTATCTTTCCTTTTCCTTCAAGCTAAAGAAATCTAGGCAAAGTGATAAGCGATAAGAGTGATAGGAGAAGCGATAAGAGAAGGCGGAGTTGACAGTTTGCATAAACCAACGTCGGGTGTGATGTATATTTTTTTATAGTCCTCTCTCAGTTTGTGGTAATGGAGATCGAGGATGGGTTAGAAACACAGAGGAGGTTTATTGTGGAGGGTAATATTGAGTGTGCCAAAGAGGTTGTTTCAGAATATGCAGTCAAGTTGTCTTCTTGTTTTGGCCAGGGTGGAAATCAACATTTTTCTGGAATACAACAGGATGAAATTGGAACTGCACTTATTCCAAGAGACACATTTACAGGACAGAATAACATTGCATTAAAAACAACAGCCTCAATGTGGTTGGCAGAAAATGAGTCGCTTAGTGATGTCATATGACTACATGTACTTGTTGCAGGACAGCTATTCTTTTCCCCAGATTAGTACATGCAAACCATAAAAGATAGGTTCCTGGAAGTTGAAAACAGCATACCGTATTCAGAGGCCACTGTATTCTCGACAAACCTGACAGAAGCAGGCGAGAAAGAAACTCCAAAAATCAGGTGGAAACTGTTTGAGCAGAAGCACGCAACACATGCATAAAAGATAACTGGAATGGGATGATCCAGACCAGATGCTGGCCCTTACCACAGTTCTAAGATGTCCTGTTTTTTCTATCTATCCAGAAGCAAACCCTGGGTTAAAACCAATTTTCCACTGGAAAATCCCCCCCACAAATGGCAGAAGAACCCACTTTCGTGCAAATACAGGTAATGTGGTCTAGAGATGGCAACCTGGACACTCACCCCAATGCTGTGTTCCAGCCGCATGTACCTATTTTGGTTTTAACAAAGGCTGATGTTTCGGCAAAGAAATTCAAAATTAAAACCTTCAGCCCACTGAGAAAAAGCCTTGTGAAAGGGACATTTCATCTTTTTTACAACTATTCTGCAGAATGCGATATAGGAGTTAAGTGAATGAGCGCGAATTCACTTGCTGGGCCGTTCGCTCTGTCGGTCAATCCTCCCTTGGGTCGTAAACTTTTGTTTGTATTTCCGCTGACCAATGCACAACTTGACTTGACGAAGAGAAGAATGTTGTTGAATGGTTCGGCAAATGTGAAACATAGTGAAATAATAATTAGAAGATTTCAGCTATGTCAAGGGCGTGGGGTTTTTCTTATTTGAATTGTTTTAAACAAAACGAAGGAAGCATTTGTTGTCCTAGTTAAGAAATGATCGGGCTCTGGGCTCCCATGTGTCTAGAACGTTATGCATTATTGTGTTGTGGAGTCAGGGCAGTAATTAAAGCGTGATTATAAGGGACAGAAGAAATTTATCTTTGGAAAAAAGCCAAATATTTTCATCTTTTCTGCTTATACTGATGTATGTACTTCATCATGCAAAATAGTCGTAGCCTGAAAGAGGCCTTTGATTTAAGTCTGCCAATGAAGACACATCTAGCTTGGCCAACAAAACCGCTAAAGACGATAGCTCAGGATTCAAAAGAAAGAGTGCAAGTGAAACACCAACTTCAACTAAGAAAACGAGCCGAAAGTGTCTTCCTCACTGGAAAGATGACTTTCCCTGGATTATCTATGATGAAGAGGAGAGTGTAATCATCTGTGAGTACTGCAAGCATTTCGCATCAACCACACCAGGAAAATCAGAGGTTGTGAAAGGTTGCAAAACGTTTAAACGAGAAACTTTAAAAACACACAGTGAAAGCTTCCTACACATGAGAGCTTATGATTCCTATTTGGCAAAACAAAAGGCAGAGGAAGACAGGCCCATTTTCAAAAGCTTTGTGAAAATGAGTAACAAGTGCGATGAGGAACAAAGAAAAGGTGTTGTCATGAAAATAGATAGAGCCTATTTTATAGCAAAGGAAGAGCTTCCTTTTGAACAGTTCCCCACACTTCTAGATCTTCAAAGAACGAATGGCCTCCAAATTGGGGAAATGTATTCGACTGATAGGAAGTGTACAGAAATGGCCTCAACAAAGAAAGGTGTTCCAAAACAAGTTAGCTGTGACAGACACAGAGTTGACAGTAGGTCTTTGAGTAGCAGGTTCCATCCAAAAAGTAGGCGGCTAAGGTGTGCCTGAAAAACTTGCCATGGAGTGGCTGGTCACGATGTGCTCTGTGCATCTTTTGGGGAGAGTATGAGAGGGGGGTCGCCCCCTCCGGAGCAGAAAATTTTTGAAAAATGATTCTCTGAGATGCCATGTTGGGCTAATTTCAGCAAGCATTGTGTAAATTTGAAGATTGTTTTCCCACTCTTAATTTGATCTTATAGTTCTGGAGTGTACCTTGATGAGATAGTTATAACTGAAGTCATGTTTAAGTGGACAGCTTACAGTCAATATGCATGTCACTACCTTTATTTTCCTTTCATGCCGTGCAATTACAAATTCTGAAAAGTGCACACGAAATGTTTTTCCCACTGGCTGAGCTTGCAAAAGAGGTGGGAAATGAAGTTCTCTCACACTGAATGGGAGACCTGGGTATGAGCCAGGATGTCAGTTTCAGCTTCAGTCACGTGATTCAGTTTTTCTTTTCTTGCCGGACAGTGCAACAGTTTTCCCACCCTCCCACACCTTAGCAATTCTTGCCTAAAGTTTATAGAAGTGTATCAACATTTGGGTAGTTTTTTTCCTCTTGTTGTCTCAGATTCTGTTATTGTTGTGATGTTGATAGTAATGTCAATAAAGTGCTGTTGCATTGTCTGGCACAGTACATCATCTTCAAAGCAACTTGTCTTTTTCAAAAAAGTTAGGGAGCCAATAAGAAAGAACCATACCGAGAATAAAATCATCAAGAGCCCCAAAACAGAAATTAACATTTTACATCGTTACTAATTGAAAAAAACGTTATATATCTATACTGGATAAATTTGACAATTATCGGCATTGAAATTCTCAATATTTTGGCACTTTTGAATGCATTTCTTGACAACGAATCTTTCAGGCATACTGCAGAGTAAAGGTGATGCACACAGCACTGAATTACTTCAAGTGAAAACCATGCATTCCTTAGTCTACGTGACAGTACTATTGTTACTGAGAATTTGCATGTTTTCTAGTTTAATTAAATCATGTTTTGAGCAAATCACTGTTATTTTACTGCAAAATGTCTTTAAGAGATGTGTAGATTCAGGTGAGAAAGTGAAAAAAAGGTTATAGGCACTTAAACTAACAGCGCTTATTCTAAGCCAAACACAAAAGTAGTTTTTGAGCTCATGCCACATCCCTCGTGCAGACCAACAATTTGCATGTTGAATGTTTATCTGACCTTATGAAAAAATTATTAAGTATTTGGTAAAAATGATTCTCAAATAACATCTCAGATATATGTGATATGACTGATCATGCCAGGATAAATGATGATCAATTCAAATACCGAAATATCTCAGACTTGAGACTTGTTCAAGGCCAGCTAGTGTGAATGGAGGAAGTACAGTGTAAGTTGTAATTCATTTTTTGATGAGGTTGGAAGATAAGAAAAGCACAATTCTGTCTTGGTGTCTTTAACTATCAATGGCCAAAATTGAAATCCAAAGTGAAAAGTGAAACCATGTACGGGTATCATAATGTTCGCTACATCCGAGCAAATATTTGGTCGAATTACAAGGGGTTCATCAAGTTTTCTCAAAGTCTGGACTTGTTGGCTGAAGTGTGATTTTACTGATTTTTCCACTCATCAGTGGTCAAATAGTGACCTCAACACGCGTTGATTACAGCTAGCCAAGTTGACTGTTGCTAACACTTCTCTTCAGCAATCATGTGGAATAATAAATTGTGTGTATGCTTGAATGTAGTACTTTTCAGCCTTATTTATTTTTAGCTATCATTTATCCACTCGACCAGTTCTTAGTTTTGTGTACATAGTACAGTGGTATCCCGCACATGTAGCCTAAGGCTACCTATTTTTTTTGAGAGTGGTTGCTTTGAGTAGTAAAGCCTTAAAATGGATGTTTGTTTTAATGTTTGCTAATTGTGGCTTTTACTGTTACCTCACAGTTTTTTTCTGTCATTTTGTTAGTATTAACAACAATGAAAATAATGTTTTTGTGAAAAGACTTAAACATTTTTTACTAAATTTTTACCTTTTTAATGTCAAAAGTTGGCCATTTTCGGTTTATTTTTAACCAGTTTTGACAATTTTTACCAAGTCCACACTGTGAATCTATTGCATCAATTTGGAATGATATCTTTCATTGGCTCAGGAAGTGATTATAAAACCTTCCTTGATTAGATGTTTCATGTTTGATTACCACTGATTAATACCTAATTTAGGCAAAACATTTCATGTAATACAGTAACTGCAACCTAGTGCTTTTTCTCATATTTTTGCTTTATCAATAAATAATAATTATTTGTATGCATTTATTGTTTTTTGATTCTATTTCTTGTTTCGTTTTCCTTTTTTCATAGCACCAGAGCACACTGATAGGTTTCCAGATGCTTTAGATGATTCAGAGGAAGATTGTCGGATGGAAGAAATGTCATTGGAAAAGTTTCAACAGCTTAGCCTCGAGGATTCTTCTTCAACTGGAAACTTAGCCAAAGAAGGTGGAAGTGAGTAGTTAAAAGGGCACATATTAAATTGTGTTTAAACCCTATCGTTTTCAAGGAAATCTCCACTTTTGATGAGCTTAAATTGTTGCAAATTGTCAATACGGTCTCTGTTATCACTGGGAATTGATTTAATGGAGCAATTGTGCGATGTCATGAAATCCAAATAACAGCATCCTATACCAACAGATTTAAGGTGTCACTATGATCAAAATTTTGCATTGCCTTTTCTTTTTACCTTTAGAAACTAGAAGTAAGAAACACTTAAAATGCCAAGATTTATTGCAGTATTCGCACGGGAAATGTGATTATTTTAGCCTTGTTTTTTGGTTTTGGTGGCCCACCATCACTCAATTCAAAAATGCCTGAGTGTGGCCAAAAGAGTTGGCACTAGATTGAGCCTTTCGGAAGTGACATCATATTTGCATCTCGACAAACCAATGTGGCTAATTTTGTATTCCATTTGCGAGAAGTCAGAGGTCTTTCAACATGTTTTCAGTGATGCCAATACTGGCTGGTGAGGGGATGCCAGCAGAGGATGTGACCCATATATGCGCATAGGGATGGGGTTCTGTGTACGGATAAAATCCCATACCAGGTAGAAGACTGGTAATGCAGAAACCTCTGGGCAGAGACTGATCAACAAATATGTAGCGGGCAAATTTTAAAATAATAGAGAAGAACTAACTGAAATGGAGCTGTGAGCAAATATAGGGTTCCAAAATCACTCTTTGCCGCAAAGGCGATTACCTGAGATTAAGGAAAGTTGTACTGTTGGGGAGTTCCTTCGAATACATATAAATTACATAATGTAGTAGTACTGGCCAAGCACCGGGAATTGGAGTGTATTGTTTGAAGTGTTCAGTGACCTCTTACGAATGCTGATAGGAGCAAAGGTTTGATTGAATTAGCACTCTTGTTTCTTCAGCACACCACTGACCCATTTATACGCCATGTCTCGCAGAACGCTAAAAACAGGGCTAACCACACCAACATAACTCTCACAGTCAGCAGGATGCCGCTACCACCATTTGGCTCTTTGTTGTTATGTAATGTTTGTGACAAAATCACTTCCACAGGGACTAGAGATGAAAATTAAATACATTCGGAGTCCCTCTGAAGCTTTCAGTTTGTTTTTATCACAAGACCTTTGTCGGCAGGAATTAATATATTTTCTTTTTGGCCAATGTGCCACATGACCCTTCGGATTTCGTGATTCATTCCTGCTGACAAAGCTCTTAAGATAATACCGAAAGCTTTAGAACGCATTTAATTTTAATGGATGGTTTTGACACACATGAATATTCCTGAGACAAGATGCTAGTGCTGTTTCTAAATTCAAAGTTGCCTTTATCGTAACGCCTCTTATGTCGGTAAAACGGACAGATCCTCTTTGTAGAACTTTGTAGCCTGTATAGTGACAGGACATCAGGTTGGTGTTGAAGAGCTTAGTTGGGCTACTTTTAATGTACATAGAGAAGTGATGTAATAATGATTCATAAATGTATACATAACCTGGTAGCAAGGTACCTAGCAGACAAATTACCTGTATGACTTGACATTTGTAATTACAGAACAAGATATTGCAAAGCAAGTCTACTCGCAAAAGATATTTTTTTCATCAGGCTATAGAGCGTTTTCATTCATGTGACTACTAGCCATATTGGTTTACTGAAACAAAAGAAAGTGTTTGCATAAAAATAGAGTTCAATTCCCAGAAGTTCAGTTTGTGACACCAACATGACCCCCATTTCTTTGTTTTGGGACACCAACATGGCTGCCGTGACGTCATGTGAAGACACTAAAAACGTACGATAGTGTTAGTGTCGGTGAAAAAAACGAAGACTTTAAAGACGATGGAGGAGTTTAGAAGATCAGCTAGAAGGAACCTCTTTTATTGATGCTAAAGCAATAAGTCTTAATGTTTGCAACGACCCATGACTTGAAATTCACAACACAGTAGTGACCATTCCTGAAAATCTACCGCTCACTGATTAAGAAAAATGTACCTCTGAGGTGATTCCTCACATTTGCATTGTGCAGCCTTACTGCGCATAATTTATGGCGTCATTAGCGCGCGTTCGTGCACGCGCACATTGAAAACGTGGCGGATTTGCCTTGATATTGAGTTCTGTCAGTTAAAAAATGGCCATAGCTCACTAATGAGTTCGGGCAATCCAAAATTTTTTCCCAGTCATTTTAATCAACTAATCATTAGTTTTGCGTGAGAAAAGACCGATCTGATTTCTATTGTTGAAAATTAAATAAATAAGGAAAATAGCAGCTGCACTGTAGTCTTTTCTATTTTGCAGTTTGGTTGCTGTGGCAAGCAATTTGGTTCCTATATTTTAACAAAGACTCGGCTGTCTGTCAAAATCAAACTTAAAAAGTTTATTTGTGTCCGACACAAGTATTGACTGTAGTTTGAGGCGTGTTCTCATGAGTCTGGGCTCGCAAAGAGTTTACAATAACTTGGAATGCGTTCTTGTAATAAGCATTAAATAATGCTAAAATGGGACATTTTCAATGCCTCGCTGCTCCTTAATGAGCATGGGCACCCCCTTTTTATTTTATAATTAAAGTTCTCGTATGATAAAAATTTAGTGGACATAGCTTGAAGAAAAATCTATTGGCAGTTTTCTTTCAGGGGAATTACCCTAACAAAGGTTTAAACTTTGTTCGTGCAACCAAACAAGCCGACGAATTTTCAGTAAAACAAGGCGTTGAACAGCAAGATTTTCGCCGTGACCACGAAATCAAATGTAATAAATTGGAAAAAGATATTTTTGAACCACCCAACACTCGCCAATCCAAATGGACTCCCAAGGAAGGTCAGTTCACATCTTCAAATTTCTTTTGTTCAAGAACTCAAATTCAAAGAAAACACGAAATTTTCCAATCTTTCTAAACTATCAAAGTGACTATGAGCCACTAAACTCAGAAAATTGAATTAAAAACCTCTCGTGGGTATATGGTTTTGATTTCTTCAGTAAGGAAACGTTAGTGAAAGCTCCAAATTAAAAGAGAAGAGTGACGTTTGTGTTACATTTACGCATGATTGAGTCTTTTTTGAGGACTTTGTAGGGTGAAATTTAACTGTTACAACCCTCTTCAAAACAAATAGCCTTCCTTCTGTCTGTTCCGTTTATCTCAGACAAAATTATCAAAAAGCAAGTTCCTCCACTTCTGTATATCTCTGGCAAGTTGGCCTTTCGTTATGTAACAACATTGTAATAACGAAGCCTTGTTCTATAGGCCCTATTGCTTCCTCCTCGCCATTTTTTCTTTAGGGTTTTCTTTTTATATTTTTTACCTCTTTTTTTTTTTATTTTGTTTTTGTACAGTAAGAATAATGAAAATAAAATAAACCTAGACCTAATGAACCTATCCCTGAAAACAGATGTTGAGAAGTGATGCTAATTGAAGGGCTTGCTGCAGAAATGATGTAAAGCCCTGGCCAAACGGCGCATGATAGTTCATGATAGTTGATGATGGTCAACGATAACTGAAACGCGTGCTATCGTTTGACCAGCAACTATCATGCACTGTCATCGACTATCGCAGAGTATCATTCGGTTTGAGCCTGCTCAAATTGCTCATGATAATCAATGATATTTTTTTTCTAATTGACCGTGTGCAAGATAGATAATAGTTTTACGATCAGAGGTTTCTCCCCCAAATCGACAGGCTGTGGTTGTTGTTGGAGAGAGAAAATTGATAGAGAAAGAAAAAGTCCTTCTCCATAGCATCGCAGCCTAAACTTCAAAACTTCGCAATGTTTTTGATGCAGTTTTTATTGGCTTAAATATATACATAGCTGCTTTTTTTTAATTTTGGTCGTAATCAGACTGGCAAGTGGGGAAAGGCTAGAACAAGCCAGAGATGGAAAGGAATGCATAGGCGAAAAAACAAGCAAACTTTTCTCGTCTCTCCTTTGTATCTATTTTCTCGTCCGTCCACTCTTCCACCTACGCTCTCCAGCTTCATCTTCAGTTAATTCCTCTCTTTCTCTGGAAAAGGCTCATACTATGTTTGAAAGGTTTTGAGACGCCATTTTTGCCCGGCAGGAGCCAGGCTCTAGAGACTCACCCGAGCTTGCTTGCATGACTATTACAAAACTTCAAGCCGTTTGACCGCGCGCATGATAGTTGCTGATTGTTGATGATAGGTTAGGGCTCTTCAACCATCATTAAATTCGCTCTACTTTAGCCTTCAGACTGGTTATCATGTGAAAATCGTAGGTCTACTTATTTTGTGACCTGAGGGCTTGAATTCAATGAATTAGCATATGGTGTTTGCTAAAAACTCAAGAAACAGAAACAAGGTTCTAATGCATAGTTTTGTTTTGGTCTCAGGTTAAAGTTATACGTTAATTTTCAAATTCAGGCCTGCAAATCATAAATTAGAGACAGGCCTACGTTTCAGACGTGACAACCAGTTTGTAGGCCAAATGAGAGCGAATTTTACGGAAATTGAGATTTTCAGGTTAAATGTTCACTTGCGCCTCTTTTGTACCGAGCTCTTCAATTTCATATTGAATTAAGAATTTCCTTTCTCTTTCAATGTTACTAACATGTACAAAAAATACTGCCCTTCACTCCTTCAAATATATACTGCTACCATATTCATACATGTATAAATTAAGAAATGTTTCCTTTCATTAATTTTATTAACATATTTTATTCTTTCATTTATTTGTGTTAGAACATTGTCCACCATTGTTGGCTGATGAGGATCTCGTAAAATTAACCAAGAAGTTTGAAGAGGAACACAAGGAATGCGTGCGTGTCTTGCCATACAGAAAAGAATGTGACCAGGTTGAGGTGTGTTTATACGTTTATAGTGGAAAGTCTGGCATATTAGAAGACTTGAAAGAAGCAGCCGAAGAAGTCTTTGCACACAAACAGGTCAATATTCGTTGCTTAGATCTGTACAACAAGGGATCAAGAGTGCTTAAAGTAAAAAATCTTGAGTATCCTTCTGGAAAACCAGGAAGACTAGAGGGAAATGAGGTTGATAAAATCAGTGATATCATCAGTAAAAATCTACATGTCTTCTCTAACTATCGTAATGTCACTGCCGTGCAACCCTCTTTGAAAGTAACAGAATCAAAGCAGACAACAGAATCATGTATCACTGTCTATGTGCTTGGAAAGGGACACATTCCGATCGGCGAGTCCGAGATTCCTCAGAGTGTTGGTGGGTACTGTGTGGATGTGATGGATGGATTTTGGTATCACACAGCTGGGAAACCATGGGAATCATGGGAACCAAATGACGCACAAAAGTCATTCAAACATCTTCGTTTGGGTGCCAGCATTGGTGTCCAAGGGGAGAAAGCATCTGGGACTCTTGGAGCCATTGTGGAAGAAAAGAAAGAGAACGGCAGTAACTTTTATTTACTGACTTGTAATCATGTGGTGAATGGTAGAGAACAGCCGCAAATTATTCATCCTGCTTTGAATGACTATCGGAATGTCGCATTGTGGAATTTAAGATGGTACATGCTGTGTTTAAAAGAGGTAGCCCCTGGACCTCGTGCAGGTGAAATTAATGATCTTCTTGCTGTTCTTGGTGATCTTGCGGATGATCTTGATGATTTTGAAACTCGGGTAAGAGAGAAATTCAACATCGTCAAGGAAATAGAAGGACAACATATTAAACTTATTAAGGATAATACAACAAACCCTGATGAAATCGTCGGATTCGTGGAAGAGAAGTACAAACAGCCCTTCAGGCATTATTTTCCAGATGACGTGGAAGTACGGAAAAAGCGCGTAGAGAAGTTGTGTAATACGAAACTACCCGAGTTAGAGGAGTACAAGCACAATTTTGAGCAATGTCTGCAAAATCCGCCAAGAAATGTAGCAACTTTCACAAAAGGTATCAAGAGCAATGTACAGTTGCATGACAAGAAATATTACGTGGATGCTGCTGTTGCTGAGTTGAGCCCAGATGAAGTGGATAAACTAAGAGAGATACACACAACTAAATTAGTTGGCACGAAGTATTTCCCCAATGGAAAATGCACAACAACGAATGATATAAAGAATGTTCAGGAGTTATGTAAGAGTGGTCGAACAACAGGATTCACTGCCACAAAAGACCTTCTCCGCGAATGGGATGATGCGCCAGTTTATTTGCGGGATAACCGTACTTTTAGGGTACGGAACGATGGCCTGCATGATTCTTTGAGGGTCGATCGGGTTCAAGTGTTCAGAGAGAGTGAACCAGAACAGCCACTTTCTCAGCCACACAAAGAAAGTGAAAGAGATGAACTCTATGATTCTGATGAAAAGTGGCACTATAACTGCTTGTGCATCCCAAGTGAGAGATACCCATTTGCAGATTACGGGGATTCAGGGGCAGTTATTTTCGAGAAATGTGATGGGAGTTCAGTTGAACTCAAGTGCTTGTCAGGGTTTGGAGTTCTCTTCGGAATTTTCCAGACTGGATATAAATCTTTTGCTTTGGCATCACCGTTAGAAGTTGTTCTCAAAAAACTTTCCCAGGAGTTCTCGGACAAATGCAGTTTAAAACTAGTTTCAGACTTCTGTGAGAAATGATATCATTGGCACCATAGGGTGGTTTTCAATTGAGTGCCGTAAAACCAAAGTAATTGCTCTAGCCAATCACAACAAGAACAAGCAGTTTAATGAACCAATCAGCAATCGAGTTTCCGTTACTCGGAGAGGATACATGGGCCGTGAGGAATTAATTCCACAGATGCCTTTGAAACTGATGTTAATTAATGATTTTGAAGCAAGATGAACAAAGAGAAAATAAGTACATTAATCTGATAAAACTGTTTTAGACTAGTTAAATCCATGTAGAAAAAGGTCTTCATGCGGTTCTACATCCATTTCACCCCGATTTCTACAAATTGCTAGATGAATTTAATGGGAGTGCAGCGGCCCATGCCTTATTTGGTTAGTGTAGTTTTTGATCCAAATCATCTCAGTCTGAGCTGTTCCATGTTAAAGTCTGATATAATTTGTGGCATGCTCTAAGAAGAAGAACATGAAAAGATTTTTACGATAATAGTGATAATTAGTTATTATTGTTGTCATGTGCACGTTTTAGTTTAACTAATTAAGAAAGACTTTGCTTTTCCATTTTTGTCAGACAAAAAGCCAACAGCATTTTTATTTCAATTGTTACCTCTCCATGTTAGTTATGAAGAAGCCTGCGATGCAGTTTGGGTTGTGCTTGAGGACTCTGCTTGTGCTATGCCCTCTTTCGACTTCTACCTGTGCCAGGATACAGTGCTTTTTTCTGAAGATATTTTAATAAGTGTTTAAAGACTTTATCAATAAAAATTATTGTCCACTTTATTTCTCTTTGGCCTCTTTAGGAAGTTGCATATAATTGTTCAATAGTACGAAAACACTGAATCATATATATCATGTTTTTAGTTTATCTGCTTCTTCTATTCATTTGTCCACTTTTATCCTTTATTAGCTTTATAATTAACTAGATGCTCAAGGAGCATTCACTCGCGCTTCATATCGAGCGTTTTGGTCATGCATATGACGACTGCGCCCGCAGCACGAGCAGCAGCTGTCAGAACATAGTACACTATTTTACCAGTTGGTTTAGCATTAGTGAGCAACACTTTTTAACTCTTTTCTGGTGTGTTTAGCGACTAAAACAGGATAAATATTGAGCGTCGGACACCTCTCATTGCAAGACAGCGTATCAACTTGTTTATCAGTTAGATCATTGCCTTGTATTCCTGCTAATATCTGAAACAGTTCAGGCCATCTTAAATGAGCACAAGTTTATGTTGTAAACCATGTTGGAATGCCAAGTTGTGTTGCCATTGCAATTACTTTACGCATGAATTTTTTCCAGTATGGTGGTGGTCCTGATATTTGCCTCTGAAATAAATAATCTTGATCTTCGCAAATAAGGTTCACTAACCTATAAGGATTGGCTCTTAATTGAGAAGCAGTGACAGACTGACTTTCTTTAGAGCAATATTTATACTATCTGATACTTTCTTTTGGTCAGTTATGAATTTTGCAAAAAAAATTGCATTCAGGGTTTGTGGGAAACCTTCCACTCTAATGTGGGAGTCTAGATTAAAGTATATGCCTTTAGGAAACAATACTGGAAATTCTAGTTCTTCACATTTATCAAACAAAAATGAGACAGGGTGTTTATTTCTCCTGGTGCTATTTCCGGTTGAGCACAATTATAATATATGCATACCGAGATCTGGATTGTTGTACTTTTATTGACACTATAACATCATTATGTTCATGGACATTGGTGATATTGACAACTTTTTCTAGTAGATCGAGTATTTATCAAGAACATACAACTCCACGCGATGAGCAAACCAACATTCAAGATCGCTTGTACAATTATAATAGTGATTTTGCACGCAATACCAAATCGTACATTACAACAATTAAACCCAATAAAAAAACAATAACAGACTGAGGATATTTAACGGAAGAGCTAAGCTTGGATATTTAACCTTACTATTTTAAGTTGCTTCTGTCAGTATCCTTATCCAATTCGCTGTTTGCGCCACCTAATTCGGATGTTGTGTTCACTGTCTTCACTAAACTTCTAGATTTTTCCATCATGTGTTCAGTGTTCGTCTCAACATCATAGTTCTTGTTAAATCAGCTGTCACAGTTTTGGTAGTATTTTCGTAGTTTAAACTCACATATGGCTCATTTGTTACCTCGTGAGAACTAGTATGATCTTTGCACTTTTGGCTAGCTTTCCAGCTTTCAGGCTCCTAAACAGCCTAAAGACTTCGTGGAACGGCCCATTTCGAAAACGAAAACGCTCGACATCATTTTGTGTAGTCTACCACGAACTGCGTGTGTGTCTGTGTGTGAGATGAGCGTACAAGGCATCAGTTTTCGCAAAACAGTCTTCGTAAGGCACAGTGTTGTTAAAACTCTGATGTTTGCGAATGGCGACCATCTGATAACAAATGATAACACAAGCCTTCGCACTCTCATCCCCAGTTTCCGCGGTCCACGCATGGAACGCCTGGGACCGGGACCATGAGTCCCCTTTTGGCGACAAAACCGCTAGTATTTTATGACTCGGGCGTTCCTTCGGAAGCCCGAGTAATGAGCATCATTTTTGCCATGGTTGTACAGGAGAAACAGACGGTTTGATAGTCAAGCCTAAATGAAGGTTAAAGTTGCACAAGACACCTACTTATGAATAACTTCTTAAACCAAGTTTTAGGGGGGCGTTTTCATTATCAAGCTTCAGATCTCTAAATTTTGAAATCGATTTTGCTAAATTTAACAGAAAATTTAGTAGATGATGAAATGACATCATGATTGTCGTAATGCTTTTGCATTAATATTTTAGGCTGCTTAACCCATGGACGCTTGCATAAAATTGCCCGGCGTTTTTTGAAATATTTCAGAGCGAGCGAAAGCACAAAAGTAAACCATATACGCAGTAAGCACAGACACAAGATCAGATTTCAAAACTTCGTTTTTTAAAGTTGAATAAATGAAGGGCCAAAACATTAAAATATATCAACAAAAAGAACTCAACTTGATGTGTAAAACTGATAAGAAAACAAGAAATTGTATTCTTTTCTTTGCCGCACGACAAAAGCAAAAAAAACCACAAAAATGAGTTAATTATTGACTTCAGAGGACAAAACGAAACCGAATAAGACAGAATTTCCATTGTTTTACTATAATGGATAACATGAGAAAACAATGAAAAATAAAAGCGAAAGATACATGTAAAAACCATTTGAAAACAAGAAATCAGGTGATTTCTTCGCCGCGCGACGAAATATTATAGCGCTGCGATAGAAAGATATAAGTTTTAAATCAAAAAGACGACAAAAACAAGCCAGTTATTTTGAAATAACTCGTATTTCAACTGAGTTAAATTAATGCCCACCTAGTTGTTTCTCAGGAGTTCTATAGTAGCTTATTAAGACTCAAAAAATATGTATCTGGACAAAGCGAATAAATTAAAGCTTAGTTCCCACTAGCGACATAAGGATCATAAGCATAAGCATAATCATAAACATAAACATAAGCTTTTTATGTT
>OMLO01002443.1_pt1 | contig 14989 bp, 6 predicted proteins | sample 1674811 | NCBI WGS metagenome assembly OMLO01 (sample SAMN06265003, study PRJEB25207) | coral metagenome | isolation source: Coral host | place: Mexico:La Bocana,Puerto Morelos, Mexico | collected 2008-11-13 | reverse complement strand
TTTGGATAGTGATTCATTCATCCTTTGGATAGTGATTCATTTATTTGGATAGTGATTCATTTATCCTTTGGATAGTGATTCATTCATCCTTTGGACAGTGATTCATTAATCTTTTGGATAGTAGTTCATTCATCCTTTGGATAGTGGTTCATCCAAAGGTCGTAGAATATAAAAATGATTCAAAATTCTTTGTTCTGGTAATTACATAAACTTCTGGATCATTGTGTTATTTGTTGTTTAACCTAAAATAATAACTTACAGTCAATGATAACAAGGATGCATTTTTGCCACCGTGAATTAGAGTCACTTCTAACGAAGACAGAAACAGGGAGGAGATCCAGTCTTTCCACAACCTTAGATGCAAAGAATGAAAAAAACAAATTAATGAAAAGGTAAACAATGAAGCAATTCATAAAGGTGTAAACCATGAATGAATCAGTGATAATTTGAGCCTGTATTTTGCAAGGCAAAATTAAACCCCAAAGGTAGTTAAATCAATGCTAACAGTTAATAAGCAATTTAGGTTGGTCATATATTGGTTCCTGAATCATATATGGGCAGCATTTCCCGAGGAAAAATCTAACTGCAGTGGGCATCAACTGAAGGATCAATTTGGATTGACAGTGTCAAAATGTAATTCTCTCCTTAACTAACTACATGTTGGGGGCAACATAGCAGAGTGGTCAGTGCATTGGACTTGCAATCCAGTGGTTCGAAGTTGGAGTTCCACTCTGGCCAACACCTGGAGCAGTAGCATCGAGTTCACCTCTGAGTGTTTCTGTCAAGGAACTGTTGGCTGAGTTGCCCCGCAGAAATTTGACATTCTTAAAACAAATATTTGGCAGAGAACCAAAGTTTTGAGGGCAAAATGGAAACAGACAAAAACCCATTAAATACAATTTAATTGTTTTTTTCCTATAAGCCCACTTGTTTACAGAAAACTTTTCATGGACTAGTACTATCCAACCGGGTATTTTCCTCAGATGGGCACTATGGGGGTACAATTTCTCTCCGCGGAGGAACACTATCATGTCACAGAATCAATTCATACCAATAAGACTTGGGGAAAATTTAGTGCTGAATTATAATTGCAGATAAGGCTTAGCAACAGCCATGAATAAAATCTGTGAAGCAAAGACAATGAAAAAAAAAGACAGGTAAGGGTAAAATTGTCAATGGGTTATCTTTTACTATTTCTACCCCGTACAGGGAGAAGCACTTTGTAACATAGAAATTTTCTACTGCATCACACCTAAAAGATCTGAAATATGTTGTTTTGACCGAAATAGTCAACAAATGTTTTGCTTCAAATCAAGCAAAAATCTTTACCTGTGTGCTGAAAAGTATCTCTCTTTGAGAAGATGAGCAAGTTCCGCCATCTTGTTGTCTTTGACTTGTTCTTCCTATCAAAATATTGAGGAATTGAACAAATTGAATTGTCCTTCAAATTTCTGCAATCTTGTAACAATTATGTAAAACAAAAAACAGCGCAAAATAAACAACACTAATAAAAATATTGCATTAAGAATCAAAGTCACCCACAAAAAGTCTTTTTCATACAATATTCACAAACCTTTTTCTTTAATGAGCTAGATGACTTGAGGGTTCTGTAGAGATAAGCAAGTAAGTAACCTTTATTATGGTGTTCCCAAAATGGAAATTCCAGGGAGGATGGGGGCCTTATGTGAAATTCCCTCCATGGTGGGGTTATGGATAATTTCTGGAAGTAAACATTATCACAATTTTCTTCAAGCAAATATTACACTTTCATTCTTCCAAAATTTGATGTGCATCGCTTGAAGTCAATAAAACCAAAACATGTAAAGCATGGACCAATTTATACATGTTTCATACTGGAAGTGGGTAAACTTTGTGGTTGACAATATATTACTCTTTTTTAAGAGAAAAAAATAAAAAAACACCATATATAGGACACAATAAACCAAATAGAGCAATGCCAACCTTGGTGTTCCTCTAACTTTGCCCTCCACTTCTCCTCCTCCTCCCATAACAAGCTTGATATTGGGACACTGCTCAGTGAAAGACTGACACAATCGACCAAGGAACAGAACTCTGTGAACAACAGAAGACCAATCAACATATTGATGAGAGAATCACATATGTAGGTTGGAACTAGACACACAGGGAAGGTATTGAGCTAAGTCATCAAATGAATCTCATGATATTACCTGTCAATGTAGACCGTGTCAAACAACAAGTGTGGTTTCCCTAAAAGAACTTTGTCTGAATTCAACAACTTGTCTTTGTGATTGGCTATTATGTCATCAATATACTGCAATAACCTAAAGACAAAAAAACTCTGAGATTGTTTTGTTTGATAATTTTGGTCCAGTACCAGCAAGTTTACTGACATGATTTAGCAACCACAGATACACAAAGCTTACAGTAATGCCGCTAAAATTAATTGTTTACGAAAGTGTTCATTGTCTTTCTATTTTATCATTGTTATTGCTTCTGTTGTTTCATGACATAAATTATCAACCTTCCTTAAAATGGTACTGCATAACAACACCTGAGTATACTATTTGCATGCCATCCAGACTTGGTCCTTTTCTTCGTGGCATGGGTGTTTTTGTTTAGGCTTGCCACCCTCTGTTCATGCTGCCAATCTTCACTTTTCGCAGGCAACTGTATTTCATAGCCCCATAACTTATAATCTCTACATGGAGCAACAAATCAATGTGAACATATTTACTCTTCCACTTACTGATTAAATGCAGAATAACAGGTTTCTTGAAGAAAGGTTTGGATCTGGCAAGAATCAGCGAACCGATCAAATGGGTCTGTTTCGTTGGAACTTGCCTTGTTTCTGGTAAGAGGAGATAAGTCAGAGACTTTGAGCACTGAAGTTCTTTTGGTGAGCTCAGGACCTTGAACTTTTTGAACATCCAAAATGAAATATTGGGCATCTTCAAGAGTTGCTGCTAATTTGTCATCAACTGCTCTACACAATCTGAAAAGTGAACAGAAGGAAATCAGAGACACTTTCTGTATATAGGGGTAACTTACAATGGCTGCCATTTTGTCATTCTAGTGTGACTGTAATGTGCACTGAAGTGAACTGTGATTATATTATAGGTTTTTTGCTCAGCACATTGAAAGAACAATGATAGTACATGTATCAAAATGTTGTTCTCATTATGTTCTCAAATAATAAATTTGTATTATACTACCTCTGTACAGCAGGAGTGCAGACACGGGCCTTTAGAGTAAGTCCACATTCCTGCTCATGACGTATTACACTCTTGTTTTGTGATCCCCACATGGTTTTCGGAACATCATTTGGACTCTCTTGCCACACATATTGGGCAATATCCCTTTCCCAGAGTACAGCTGCATCAGTGGCAGAGGTGTGAGAGTCCGAGATGTCATCTTGTGATTTGGTTATCATGTTCTTACAATATGAAATTGTGGCATCAAACAGACCTTTCAAGATATCCTAAATTGGGAATAGAGAATAGAAGATCACTACACAAAGATAATGCCAAGTTCATAGATCAGCTACTTTTTGTTATTGAAAACTGGGATAACTTGAGAAATAACTACCAAGGGAAGGTAAGAAATGTAGTCTAGAAAGTGTAGTCTCAGCTACGCTTTCTAAAGCTGCAGATTGATGTTCATTAGTTGTGCATAGTTCATTATTCCTTAGCTCATCTCAGTTAGGAACAGTCCTTTCTCAGTAAATCCATTCCTAGAGAACTTGGCATACCATTTGATATACAAACTAAGGTTCCAAAAGCACACCATAGAACCAACCATAACTGTGCATGCTCTATTCAAGTTACTGTAGTTGACTGTGCAAGTATTCTAGCAAGCAATTCCTGAATGTGCTCTAGAATCTGGAACTTGTCACAAGTGTGGAAGTATGAGAGTTCTAAGGTGCTTAGAAATTAGAGAACACTGTCTAGTGATTTCAGTGGTGCAGCAACTCTTTACTAATAAGCTCATTCACTTCAACAGTAGTTTACTTTCTTTGAGTAAAGAAAGATAGCAAAACCATGGGTAGTATAGGCAGTATACCTTGGCTCTAGAGAGAAAGAGGGGTTGAAGAAATTCATTCCAAATGGATAAATTATGTCCCAATACTTGGTTACAAAGAGTTAACCAGTCTAGGGTGTGGTCACTGCTGCCTGCTGTCTCTGTGGTAACCTGAAGGGAAATTTAAGATAGGAAAACAAATAATCAAAAACAGATCTGCTGGCTATCTTTACATCAAAATTGGTATTTGCACCTACTTCTGGGTTCAACACATTAATCTCCTGAGCGGTGTCCTTTACAGCATTAGCAAGGACACTAACTAATGTTATCACCTAGCCCAGGCAAGTTGAAAGTTGTTCTAAATTCCAACAACATAATGTAAATTGTATTAAGCATCAAAATGCAACCTCTGGAAATTGCCATAACAAACAAAAATTGATGTGATTTACATCTGAATTTGATCAGTGCAGCTACAAGCCTGACCAATTTGATATCACAGGAAACAATTCCAACTAAAATTGTTTGTCAAATCAATCAACGATGCTCAAAGAAAACAACTATCATTAATTCAAACAACTTTACAACCAAAATGGCACAAGGAAGAAGGGAAATATTTTAAATGCTGTAGTTATTAAGTTAACATGGAGGTAACCAAATGAGTGCAAAACTGTATTGATTTAAGATGAACATCAACATCTCTTGATCAGAGCGGTACTGCTGGTGACAAGTGAGGCTTTAAAACGTCAAGCACATCAAAGTTGCTTCCCATGCCAACCACAGGGTTGTGTCCCCCCACATTACGCTATAAGATGTGTGGCCACTATTTGTCAATGCATCTGCCACAATAATAATGTATTACAACAGCATGAAGTGAATAATGCTTAATATTAGTCAGACATAGTGAACCAGTTAGATTGCTTGAAACACAGATCATGGAGCGTATGTTACAGGTCAAAATTAAATTCAGGTAAAAATTATTTTAACCTGGTTTGATTCTCAATTTCCTTTGTCTTCTAACCCTATTTATTCATAATCAATGAATAAGTAGGGTTAAGAGACGAAGGAATTTGATTTTTACCTGAATTTAATTTTGACCTGTAACATATATATACTAATATTATACGTTACCAGGTGATGGTTATTTAAACAAACATAAAGCAATTTATTTACACACATTGTGCAGAATGTTCACACAAGTTTTTAGTCCTAGTATCTTTATTATAGAAGAAAGGTGCATTAAATTCAAGGTACCTCATTTAGTAGGTCCCACACAGCATCTCGTATAGAGGCCAGTCCTTTCAGGCTGCCTATGTATTTAAGCAAATTGTTGACCCCAGTGGTTACATCCTTGATACACCTTTAGTTAAAAAATCAAAAAGAACTGATCACTAAGCCATACTCATACCCTCTCCCAGGGCTGCAAATAATTTTTTCACCTGAAAGGACATGTGTCCTACTAAGACACCATCTTGGTCAGACAAAACAAAATTGTGGTCGGACGTCACCAACTTAATCACGGTAGATTTTTATTCATTGTTGCTGTAGAATGATTTACGATAAAATATTTGTCCGGACATCATGTCCGACCACATTTGGGATTTTGTCGGACATGAGCAAATTTTGGTCGGCCAATGGCCGATGACTGACAGTTATTTGCAGCCCTGCTCTCCTGTCCCATAAGTGATGCAACACAGGCTATTAATCAACTCACATTGAAATCCATTCTGAACAGTTCTGCTGAATATTTTTTCTGGAGATCACAGATGGAAAAGCCCTAACATGTGGTCTATAACCTGCAACAAGAAAGAAATAAAGGAAAAAGTTTAAATTTTCCTGCCATGCAAATGCAAGTTAAGCTTACTGATACTGTCCATGAACCATCATCCTGCCTCACTGGAACTGCCCACAAAAACTTTCTGCCAGCTGGCATAAAACCTCTGATGGCATGTTTGGCCATATCTAATTTGTCTGAGAAAGCATCATTACACTAGTCTCAAATGGAGTACCATGCATTTAATATTCTTCTTTTTTTAAATAATGTGTTTTGATTTTTAAATCAATAAAGTATTATGAATCTTCTGATATTTTGAAAAAAATAGACTCCAGAAAGAGTTCTCCTGGGTTTGTGGGAACTTCTGATTATTCTCACTGAAATTGTTGTATCTTTGAAATGCACATTACCTGAGCCATTCTACTATAGCTGTGGTTCTAAAAACACTCATTCAAATGAAATCAAAAGGCCTTTAAGTCAACTCATGCTATTTGGAAAGAACACTGTTTCATGTAACACATATGACAAGGGTGCTCAAAAAAGATTTTAAGAATTTGCATGTATGATGATGATGGCTAATCATCCATACACTTCTGGTGTTGATTAACAAGTGATAGCGTAGTGAGGAGTCATCAGATTGTATAAATGAACATGACTTTCTTTGCAGGCTGAGCCTCCATCTGAACTCATACAAAGAAAAACCAAATTTCCTTGTTAGTCTAAATTCCTATGACAATGAAGACTCACAATTTGCATTTGATTAACAAAATAATAACAACACAAGAAGGTGGAATTGAATTTTCTAATTAGGTCCAAATAATGGAGTAAAAAATTCACAAACGAGTCCAGGCACTAAGATTGAATAAAAACTATAAAACAAACAAGACTATATATGTTAACGTTATACTAACAAAACAACAGGACTACTCATCGTCATTTTCTAAGTGAAAGTTAATTTGGCTGTGCCTCATTAACTATCAGCTTTTAATAGAATTTTGACTTGATCACTACTGCATATACTGCAATGTGATTGGCTGAATGATCGTACACTACCAGCAAACTTTTATTGCAAACTTTTTGTGCAGTCTTTTACTTTTGTAATGACCAATTCCACCTATGGTATGAATCCCTGCATTACCCTGTTAGATTGCTTTTGAGTTAATTAAGTTTTACATACTTTCTGCCTTTAACTGGTAACCTTTTGCTATCTTTTCTTAAACTTTATTAACGCCAAATGTTTCTGTTGCTCTTCTCTGCAAATTTTGTGTCTGGTGCTGAGTCTATCCTTTCATTCTCTCAGTCCCTGTAATTGGTTTGTCACATCATCTCATGAATTTGATGAGAATAAGTAACTTGATCACAAAAGTACAATAAATTTTGCTCTCGTTTACAAAGATTTCCATAGTCATTCCATAAAAGTAATAAACCACTCTTTCTATGGGTTTACCATCTCAATAAACCACTTAGAATGCTGGGTGAATGTTCAAAAGGCTCATAAATCACGAGCCATTAGGACAGTGATTTATACGCTTTTTCTGTGCTCTCCCAACATCCTGCTTGGTCTATTGCTTAATTAGTAAAGCCTGATAAATATATTTTAATCATAACAATTACAATTTCCGCAAATCTGATTGGTGCATAAACTGATCTTTTTGCACTAATTAATCTGCAAAGTTGTAATTGGACAGTGTAATAAGACAGTTGGCTGTAATCAGACAGTTGGCTATGATCATACAGTTACATGAACCAATCACTTTAAGTCATCTCAACTAAATTCACCAATCACAACATTGATTACGGTCACTATAGTAATCAATTCAAGCTAGTGACTTTGTTAAGAGGGGGTTTATCATATCTCTGGTGACTGTTTTAAAAGAAACTTAACAGTCATTTTTTAAGCTGTTTTCTTATTTTTAATTATCATATTTACAAATGATTATTAAAAGCTATTTTCAAGTGAAACTTTCAATTTTTTGGGAAATTGTCATGATTATGATTAATCGGTAAGAGGGCATTGTATCGTCTGTAATCATACTAATGGTTAACAAATGGGATTCAGGCTTCGCAGTTGTCCAATTTTGTTGATTACTCAGGTTACAGACTGTATTGGTCTCCATCCAATCCTATTACCATTATGTGTGAAGAAAAATATACCTAGTATAGTCTTGGGAAGGAATCTTGCACTGGTCACTAAATCAAAGTCTGGACCAAACAATGCCTCCAATGCTAGGACAACAAAAGAGAATAGCAATTTAGAGGTAACATTGAACTAAACTTATTTCTTAGTGTTTTGCTGTGTTTCCTTGCTCCTTGGTTGCTATAATTGTACAAAGGTTCAACTTGAGCTCTTGTAACTCACCCTCCTCATCGCTGTTTGGAGAAGTCTCTCGTTTTGTAATCTCAGCAAGAGTTTTGAAAACAAGTGCTGGGTTATCTAAATAAAGGAAATTAATATCAATATGATATGTAATTTAAGAAAACTATCACTGATTATGCAAAGAGGTATTAATTTTAGCTTTTCACATTTTGGTATTGTGAGGTGACGACATAAAAGTTATCATTATCATTATCATTACATAGCAGATTATTTAAGTGGGCTTAATTCAGTACATAAAATGTGTTGCTACTGACAAAAATCTTTTGAAGAATGTCATCTCACATTAAACTAATTCATGTGGAAAACATGAATGTAAAATGAGGCCAAGTTGCCAGTATGGTAATGTTAAAATAGCAGACCTTTGAACTCCTTTTCTCCACTATCATTGTCACAATAAAACAGGGCATGGATTTGGTAAAGACTTGTTCGAATCACTCGTACAACTTCACACACTTGAGATTTGATACTGGTAGCTGAAAAGAAATGATTGGAGTCATCACTATGTAGAATTCATACATGTAAGCACGAAGGCCTCTATAGTTATGAAAAGGCTAAGTTGTTCATTTTGAGCTGATGCTCTAGGGAGGACCAGGATTTTTTCGAGCAAAATTTGGGGGAGGTTCAAAATTTCTTCACAAAATTTTGAAACATTTGTTTAGGTTCTATTTCTATAAGATTCATGTCTTGGATTATCGTGAGAACTCTTGATTATACCAACTATTCAATATTGTAGGACAGTGACCAAGAACTAGTCTGTACACAGACCCTCAATTTTGTCTTGAGGTTTGTCAAGATCCCAATCTTAGCAAAATATACACCATGACCGTCCCAAAATGCTAGAATGACTGTCTGGCAATCCTTGAGTTGTGTGGGAAGGTTCTTACACCAATCAGAAAGTAGAAACGTCCAACAAATTAGATTTGTTTTTTTTTCCGCTGGAAATATAACACTTGAGACTGGCGGCCATTTAAAATTGAACTAGTGGTCTCCAATCCTATATTATGTGATTGTATCCAATTTTTACCTACAAGTATCATGGCTTTGAATGGCAGATGTGTTTTTTGTACTTCTATTATGACAACTTTCACCTTTGCTTTTGCAAGTCAGTTTTGAGTTGTCTTGTAGGACAAAATAATGGGCAGTTCCAGAAAATATCCATACCCTCCCACAGAAGGTTTGAAACTCAAAAGCCCCTAGGGAAATTCCAATTAAACATCATACTTTCCTTTACAAAATTGTGCTTTTGAAACCCGCCTCCCCCCTGCAATTTCCATTAACTTCCCTTGGGGTGGGTATGGATATTTTTTGGAACTGCACAATAATCACCACGTTCCCAGAATCAGACAAACTGAAAGTAAATGTACTGTAATTTCTGGCCGATTACCCGCCGGTAATGCGTTTATTTTTTAGTACCTATCGTTGCTGTGGGCAATAGGACGGTGCGGGTTATCTCATAATTTTTCAATCCTTCCGGAAGTATTCAACAGTAATTATAGTACTGAGAGAAGAAAAAACAGAGATGAGAGTCATTAAACAAGAAACGCTTCCTATCAATTCTTGTATCATGCTTTATTTGCTCTAGAATTCTTAGCATTGATATAAAAAACGTTGCACACAAACAAATTTTTCGCTATGTGTTTGTGCTTCGATAATTTCCTTACCTTGTCACTTTCACAGCTATTTTATTGTTTAAAAAAATCTCACCTAAGTGCGTTTCTGCTTTATGAAACAATTTTATTGTGCAAAACACAAAGCTCAACTGAAACATGATGCCAACCTTTGTCGGCACGTGTGCAATGTAAACCTAAAAAACACAATGTAAGTACACTCAACGCATTAGCAAAATATTCCTAGCTAGCGCTGTCCCAAGTTAAAGAGTACCAGTATTTTCTCATTTCAGGCAATTTTTTTAGACCTAGTAGAAAAATAAATATATATCTCAGTGATCTGTTCAATTCATGGCGCTGCATAATTAGTGGAAGGTGATAAAAAATATACTTGCCAGCACGCGTGTAAACAAAACACCGCAAGGATAAAAATAATACAAATTAAAATACTAAATGCATCAGTGAAAAAGTGATATTTGCACTGCCTTCATTTAAAAGTATTTTCCCGTTTCAAGCGATCTCTAATACGCAGTAGATCGATCCTGTGATATTGTATTTTTTGAGGAAGTTGCGAACCGAATTTTAGTCTTGTTCAATTCTAATGATTATAAAAGGCTACCTGACTCACTAAGTTTTAAAAACATAGATCATTCACAATAAGCCAGTATCCACTAGTTAATTATGAGTTGTTAAATACGAGTTCAATTCAAAAATGCCTGAAAGGTTTGAGGCAATTTTCAGCTCGCTCCATCACATTTGCCTAACTTTATTTTGCTTTGTGTGCGGGTTATCCGCCAGTGCGGGTAATCTGCTGATTCTTTTGTCTCCTTTTGGCAAAAATCAACCAATGTGGGTAATCTGCCATGCGGGGAAATGGCCAGAAAGTACAGTACTACGCGTACTCTAGCACGATACCAAAAGGCATCATTGGAAATAAAGTTTGTAATACAAGTAGGAATGAATAGATGGGAAAATGAAAGTGGAGCAACAATGATATTGTGTTTTGAATTCATTATTTTTAATAATGACATTTTCTCAATATATATCTTTTCTTCAAAATATAATGCACATGTAAAATATGAAAGTCACTCTTTATGTCATAGGATCACAGAAAAATAATATTTCCTTAAAAGGGTTGCTATGGAATATACAGTTTGGAAATAAACATTCATTTAAATTAAGAGATCCTATACAACTAGTGGTACACCCGGTCCCCATATGAAGCATTGCAGAAAACTGCTCAGTACAGAGTTTTCACTGCCACCCTAGCATTAACTATCAAGGTCCAAGGAATAATATATACAGCACTGGTACAGTTAAAATTTGTCAGCTTTCCAAGTAAAATTAATGAGACAGCCATAGTCAGTTATGGGCACCAAGACTATTGTCTTGTTATTTAGTAGTGAAGTAGTGAAATGTTTTCCCAACTCTACTAGACTACCACAAGCAGTATTAAATGTAGAATTGCACAGGAGATATGTTACATTTTGTATCTTTCTTGACAAGTTTGTGACTACTGACCAGTAAATAAATTTTTGTAGTGACAACAACGAGATACATGTATATGGGACTTCCAAAAATTAACTCAGGCAGATAAAAGAACAAAATCAGATGGTTCTGATTTACCCTCTCATTCTTTTTCCAAGTGAAAATAATTTTGACACTATAATTATATTAAATGTAATCAAACAGATGTGTGACATAATTATTACTGTTATGTGTTTTGATCCTTTCAGATGTTGCTCGATTTAATTTAGGGAATGAGGGAAGAGGTGATAATGACGAGGTGATGAGGGAAGAGACTAAAGAGCATCCTTTTTTCAAAGAATTCCAAGTTTAAATTTTAGTGGTCGCTCTCATGCTAAAAGAAACATAACTCATAACTAAAAATAAACATCAAAAAATACACAGAACAACGAATAAACAGAACAACAAATCAACATTCTGATAGTAAGACCTTACCATGTTGACATGGGTGAAATATCTCTTGTAATGCAGCCTTTCTTGACAAGATGAACTCAGTAAAAACCTGACGAGGTGAGCTCTCCTCTAACAGAAGGATCGCACATAGTGACTCAGCAAGCATCTTAAGTACAGAAACAGAAAAAGGGAGCTTTTTAACATGTTATAAATAAAGTTAAATGGAATTTAACATAGTTAACTACTAGGAGCTAGCCTGGTCAGTAGCATTTTTTGTAGGCGGTTGTTAGTGTCTTGGCCGTCTGTTGTTTAGTGTTTGGTGCGTTTTGTAGTGTTTGACACAGTTTATGACCAGGAGCTAGTCTGGTCAGTAGCGTTTTTGGAGGCGTTTTGATAGTGTCTCAAGTGGCCATCTGTTAGCGTTTGTTTAGTGCTTGGTGCATCCTGTAGCATTTGCAGCACTCACATGGTCATTAGAACCCTGGGGCTGAGATTTTCCAGCCGTATTCTGGGTTAGTATGTGCGTTGTCGTCCCATGTGGTTGCAGCATGTTCATTGCTCTGTTAGTGTGGCGTTGTGGATTCTATTATAGTTTAGCGGTTCTCTGCGATCCCTCCCTTTCCGCCCCCCCCCCTCTTTCTGGAATATTATGTATTTTTTTTTCACTGAGCCATTTGGCTTGTGTGTGATGAGTGCCTGTTGGGGGCCTGGGGTAGGGGGCTTGAGGCTTGGTTGTGGAGTGGGCAGGCCAGTCAGGTGTTCTAGCGCCTTGGTAATGTGACTGCAGTTGCAGCCCCCAGGCTTCAGAGGCACCTTCCTTCCACTAGCGAATTGGACATTAATAATTATTGTAACCACAGTCACTGTGATAACAATGGGAGTCAAGAAAATTGGAATTCGTAGCAGCAATTCCAATAATGAGTACAAACATTGAAAGAAAGTCAAAAGTGTAGAAAGAGATATTGCATGGCTTTATTACTGTGATGTAAATTGAAGATTGCACACATTGATTAAGGAAAGAAAAGTCCCAGGCTGACTCTGATTTCAAACCCAGATCAACCAAACTGTAAGACCAGAGTTCTACCACTTTGTACTGCAAAGATGTACATGTGCAAGAAGATAAGCCAAAAAAACTATCATATACATTGTATATTCATGTATGAAAATATTTATTTACCTCTTCAGTTTGAGTAGCATCCTTTAACAAGGCACGGCTTCCCTGTTATGAAAGTAATGTGATCAAGTCAAGATTTGCAATGAAGAGAAATGAATAAAGCTGAAAAAAGAGCCATGCATTAATGAAGTGGAGCCCCACCTTACAACCACTCATTAATATGACCATCTTAAATAGAACCACTGTGTTTGGGGAAAACAAAATTCTTAGTCATCCATTGTCTTGCTTTAAGAACCACTAAGCTTATAATATAATGGATTTTTTTTTCTTTCGACTAAAGCTGTGAATACATGATCAACACTGTAGATCATTGCAGTGTACTGCAACTGGGAATAAATGAAACTTTATGAACAGCCTGCAGAGGAATTATATTTATAGTTTAGCATTACGATCAGAGTATCTAAAAGGATGCAGTGGTGTAAATCTGCAGGCATGATAGTAAGTTTATTCTCTTAAAGACCTTATCTTCATTAGTTGTTCATAAAGAGCATATTTATATTCATATGTATTCAGTTAACTTAGTATATTTAAAGCTATTTCATTCATTTCATTCACATAGAGTTTTCTAAAATAACCAACAGGCAAATGAATACTACCTGAAGTATAGAGTCCTTGAAGTGACTGATAGCTGCCCACTGTTTTGGCAAGATTGGAAACGAGGACTAGAAGTAAAGTGATATGTAGGAAAAAAAGTCAGTCTACAGGACTCTACGTATCAAACAGCATGAAAAGAAAGCTGTGTCTAATGTCCTGGGGCAGGTGGATTCTGTCTTTTGCTTGCACAACAGGAAAGTAGAGGTTTCTGGGGAACATTTTGAGGAAATTCAAATAACATGTGCAGCACTGCTATAAAACCTTGCTTAAAGCTAATTGGGAAGCCCATTTAGCTCCGGACATGGGCATCACAAAAGAAAACCAAAGGGCACCTATAGTGAATCAAAGGTATTTCATTTCTCTTGAGTTTCATTTGTTTACTTCTAACTGATGTGTACATTGATCATACACTGTACATGTATTCTTATTTATTAAACTTATGGCTGCAGAAATTGTACATGTGTTCACATGAGTAATAGGGTCTGTGTTTCTATGTTTTTTTCAATTACGTGTAGTTCTTGATACAAATTCATGTATTCATCAAAGGCAATGTGAACATTGGTGAACATTTACATGTACCTCTGTCTTGTCTTAGTTCATAAAATAACATTGACGAAACAATCTTCACTTTCCCTTTGGCAAATAAAAATCATTAAATATTTTGTAGTGAGAAAAACTTTCAAAAATACTGTAATCCAAGGCATAATTAAGTAGTGCAATAATAATGTTTTAAAGAAAACTGAACCCACCAGTAGTTTAGGTGCAGAGGAGTCCCCAGAGTCAATGTGAAGAATGCTAACAATGTGGTGGGAGAAAAGGTACAACTGAGCTGCTTTTAAAAACTGTTTTCTTTCCAATGCACTCCACACCTGTGTTGATAACAGAAGTTTATCATTAGCAAAAAGTTTATTGTTCAGACTTTTTATCTTTTGTTAAAATGCATTTCTTTTATATTCCACAAGGAGCTAAGACTAATGTAAATCTCTAAACATTGTTGTTAATAATTTAACACAACATTAACACTTAATGCAAGTACCTTTTCTGGAGTGTCTACCAACAGCTTCATTTGAGAGGCAATGGCATAGAAACCACTTTTAGACTGTGAAGGACTAAAACACGAGACAACATAACAATTTTTATAGCTTTTCTTTGTGTACTTTGTATATGTACAGTTATCTACACTGATCCTAACTCATTTGACTCTTAGTGCACCTTCCCATTCATAAAGAAGGTGATAATTGCACAAACTGTTATACGCGTATTTTGACAAGTCAAGTATGTTTTAACCTTACCCCTTGTCAGCTGTTTTGGTTCCCTGTGTACCACCCACCCCATGACATCTATGAGATAAATGAAGGTCCTTACACTGCTTCTGAATATCATGGACAAAGTGCATCACCTAGAAATGCCAACAGTAGTATTGAATCTATACCAGTGTCAATGAAGAGCAGACATAACTGAAGAAAGATACAATGAATGATTTGCCACTATCGGATTCCTCTTTTATGCGCAAAGGATTCTGGGATCGCCAGGGGGCAAACATGGCA
>OMLO01002442.1_pt1 | contig 14992 bp, 9 predicted proteins | sample 1674811 | NCBI WGS metagenome assembly OMLO01 (sample SAMN06265003, study PRJEB25207) | coral metagenome | isolation source: Coral host | place: Mexico:La Bocana,Puerto Morelos, Mexico | collected 2008-11-13 | reverse complement strand
AACGATTTTTAAGGATGTATTCGAATTTGGGCGATGACATTTGACTATCTAAATTTTAAGGACGTTCGCGCCCAAAAAGGTTCACAAATACAGTTTTTATTTTTAAAACTTACCATGCAGTAAGTTAAAGATCAACTTTTCAGTGGCAAAAAGCAAAAAATAGGGGTTGCCGGGCTCATTTTCGAGGCTAGGCGCATTGAAGGCAATGAGTTTTTAGAATAGGTTAGACGATCATCAATAAAAGAAGCTACATCGGTTAAATTTAGATGAGGTAAACGCACTCAATTCAACACAACTAAGTCTGTTAAGTAACATTCGATGTCGTTCCTTGAGGTCGAACAAGCTTTAGAAAAGAATATTTACTAGTCTTGCGCGTTCACATTCGAAAAAAAACGCATGAGTCACAAGAGAGTAGAAAATGCGGAATATTATTTAGCTTCTCACCTGCGTTTTTTTCTCTGCTTTTTATTAAAATGAAGAAAATAAGTAATTAAAGGATCTGTTAAAAAAAGAGGAGATCATGCACCATTTAATAAAGTATACTAAAGGTGAAGTTGACTGAACTGGTTTAGTTGTTCATGACGGAGCTTTAAAAAACGTTTTATCATAGCACCTATAGCAGTAGCACGAAATATCCACAGAAATCAGTCTGTCGCTTTAGTTTGATTGGAAACTGCGACTAGGCTCGTCGACGTCACGAGTTTAGCAAGATGTGACTGAGTCAATACATGTTTTTGCACTACAATAACTAGCCTAGATGTCGTAATCACATGGAATCGAAATTAAACACAAATTCCAGCACTGGTTAAATAGAACATAACATTGACAAGATCGGTGTTACTGCACCAGGTCGATTATGCTCTCAGTTCTTTTCTCTTCTTGTCTTGTTTTCTTTTAGCAGACTGAAAAAAGCAGCAAGTGACCACCATGTTGTCTCTGCTGGTGATGCCATTGTTAATTTTCTGTGTTACAGCAGAGAATCAAATTGAACCGCAAGCATCTCAGAAATTAAAGGTATGGTAGAATCTTACTCCGTTTCGTGCGTGCCGCGAGAATTAAGTCTCTCTTTGCAACCATTGATTAAATGTATACTTTAGGCATTATGCGTCAAGTGTATTATGACTGATACTTTTAGTGACAGAACTAATGAAACCGCGAGAGCAACTTGAGAATCGCAGCTTTCATTTGAGTGTCGAAAGCAATTGGTTTTGAACCAATTACGCTGCGCGATTGGCTTGAATTCGCGACACGTTTTCATCCAACCTGAGGTAAAACCAAAATCAACTGTGATTCACCCACATGCACCCAAATGAAACAACTTGATTGGTCCAATGTATTTTCTGTGTCCTTTGTTATTGGCTAGAGTGATCACTTTCGTAATTTGGGTTTGGTTTTACTACACTCAATTGAAAACCGTTCTGTTAGTCTGCAGTGCAGACTAACAGGTTGCCATGTTTATAGCTCGAGAACAATAACAATCAGCCAGAGAAAGGTAGGAAAACCGATTCTACTAGGAAAAGAAAATAAACTTGCATCGGTATGTTTTAAAGTTCGGGAAAGGAAAACGATGCATACTTCGTAAGTTAAAAAATCCTCTAATTTACGGAGAAAAATACTTTCTTTATTTGAATTTTTAACAATTACATGAATGCTGTCAATACCTTTTCTTTGCTCTGATCCAGAAACCTTCTTTTTGTACTGGTGGTATTCCTGGCATGCCTGGTAGGCCTGGGGCACCAGGTCGTGATGGTCGTGATGGTCGTGACGGAGTCAAAGGTGACCAGGGCAGCTCTGGCACTGGACCCCAGGGACCTCCAGGACCTCCTGGTATCAATGGAAAGGATGGCGCAAAAGGAGAACCTGGCCTTCCAGGCCAAAATGGAGGTGGGAGTCCTGGTGAACTCGCTTCCAGGAATTGGAAAGAGTGTGTATGGAATCACTTGAATGACGGCAAAGACCACGGTTTGATAAAGGTAGGTATAAACTTACATATTGATGTCTGAGTAGCAGTTAGTCTCTGGAGCTGGCCGTATTCACGCATCTGTATTGTGGTCTTGTGCAAGAGTAGACGTACGTAAACACAACTATTTCAAGCCTTTCTCTCTTCATGGATAGTGACGATCTCTTAGATATAAGGCTACCAAAAGATGGATTCAAAACAAATACATACCGTAAACGATTCTAAAGGACAAATACCTATATATTTGTTTTAATGATTGCAATAAAAACCTAGCAACCATTACAACTTCATGCCGCTTTAAGTGTGTCTTTCTGAATTGGGTGATACCGTGCAATATCCTGTGTGCTTTCTAAGGCCTTTTATGCACTCTCTCTTAAATGCATTTACAAAATTTTATTATTTTATAGGTGCCAACCAAACGGCGCTGTTCCTCTTGAGGGTTACTTGCTATTTAATTATTGTAATTTGAATTACGACTCATGTTCACTCTTTTTCTAAAGGACTGTGAGTTCACCAAGAAATTTTCTGACTCTTCGCTCCATGTTTACTGGACTGGTGCTCTAAGAATCTACAACTGCAACGCTTGCTGCAAACGCTGGTATTTCACTTTCAACGGGGCTGAATGCACAGGTCCACTGCCAATTGACGGTGTTGTGTACATGTGGATAGGCCAGGGTAAAGGCGATCTGCACCGGGTTCGCCATATTGAGGGGCACTGTAATAACATCCACAAAGGCAAGGTGCGCGTGGGATTCTGGGTTGCTAATTGTCATGGTTACGGAAATGCTGACGCATACACGGGCTGGAATTCAGCGTCCCGGATCTTCATTGAAGAGGTCCCTAAAGCTCAGCCTTAGATCCAAAGATTGACTCTCCATTCTTGCTTAATTGATTAGAATTTGATGCTGAATATTGTAGCGAGTAGTTCCTTCGATTACTGGGTATACATCGAATTGTTTCGCGTTGCTAATAACGATGGTAAATAAAAACCATTCTGTTGTTGGTGTACTTGATTTCTTATCGTTGCTAAATTATAAACACTAATTCTAGATATTTTCAACAACTCAGTCATCATAACAATGTTTTGCTCGAAGGGGTACTTCAAACGCAACTCCTAGTGTTGCATAAAGCTTAGTATGAGTATGCCATTTGGTCGATTGGCGAGAAAAATTTGGTCAATTCAGCCAATTAGAAGAATACTTCTGACAAACTTTTCGACTTCATGCTTGTTGTGATATAACCTTGATACGAGAGGGTTGGGAGGCAGAACAATTAAATATGTTTTATTCACATCATCACAGATCTCTCTTCAAATATTATTGAATTTCACATGAAGTTTTCTGCTGCATAGATAAAATATCTGGCGAAGAATTTTAAAAGAGTGGGAAAAAAGGTTTGGAAATTGGGCTAATTAAATTTAGAATGATTACCTGATCTGTATGTGGAGATACCCGAAAAAGTCCTGAATTGTGGCCTTGTCATGCTATAGTGTCTTTCAGTTTTCTGTATCTGAAATAATGCAGCTAGTCTATACCCTGCGAATGTGTTTAAAGAATCCGACATACTGGTTAAAAAACCATAAGAATCGTCGTTTGTCCTGGTATTAGGCATGAATTTCGTCGTAACATTGTCAAAGTAGCTGTGGATCCGCAGACTCAAAAGTAACTCAAGTTTTTAAAGTGCATCTAAAATTAGTTCCCTGCGGGGGTAACTTTAGCTCAGCGCTTTGGCAACAAAAAATAAACACGCGAATCAAACTGTCTTCTTTGAGTCGGGTAGCAACCATCGCAAGATCTCAAAAGAATGGCTTGATACCCTTTGGGAGGACAATATAACACACAGCAGAAACAATGCCCCTAACCACCCAATAAAAACAGCATTACATTATGACGACGAGAAGAATTGCTAGCTTTCGAGAGCTACTACCAGACTGAAAGGGTTCTTAAGTCTCGTTAAACGTTTTTTTGGTGACATGACTGTATGATGATTATACCACATTCAGCTCACTAAAAGAGTACAAGATTTCGTTAAGGCTCGTTTTGTAAACACCGCCTTTTTTCTAACTCACCGATCATTAAAAGCCATTATTAGGATAAAAAGGTTATACACACAGGCGCGGTGTTGAAATCAAGAATTGATGACAGTTTAGTTGCTCAAATCAATACAATATTAATATATATGTTTGAGTCTCCATTAAGGACAAGGCTCTTTTTTATTACTCAAGTAACGTCATTATCCGTTTGATCTGAAGAGTGCAGTTGTTTGAAAGGCAAAATCACTCAGTGTTATTTGCCACAAGTGACTCGCGATAAGAATAAATCTCGTTTTATAAACACAGATAACTAAACGTTAAAAGCTATTATAAAGGTTAAACAGGTTATGTGTACACAGGCGCTATGTCCCCAAAGTTAATTTCAAGCCTTGTTGACACTTAATTTGCTCAAATCAAGACAACATGTTTGGGCGTCCATTAAGGCTAACTCTGTGTTTCAGGTTATGCACTCAAGCTCCATGCCATGTTCTCAAAGTTAAGACTTGTTGACCGTTTATTTGCTCAGGTTAAGACAATTTGTTGGAGTTTCTATTAAGTTCAAGTTTTACTGACTACTAGTTAAGTCTTCATCAAGCGTCTGCGTGGCATGCATGTATTTACCTTTTACTTTAATTTTTAGCACTAATTAGAAATGAGTCGGTTTTGTTAAAATCCTCTTTTAAAAGAAAGAAAGTTCATTTCTGAAAAAAGGACATTAAGGAATGGTTCAGTTAATATTAAATATAAGTTTATTTCAGATGGACCTAGAGTTTAAATTCATTTGGTTCTACTGATCGCTGAAAAAACTGTTGTGGTGAATGCAAATTAAAAATTTAAGTTAGATGTCTGTTGTTTCAAAATTATTCTCACGAAAACCTTACTAAAGAATCAATTATTTTCATTTTTGTCACTTTGATCAGTTTTAATCTGAGCAACGACAAGTAAGTAAGTTAGTGATATTAGCGCCTCTAATTGCAAGTTTTTTTTCTCTAATTTTCTCTGTTAAGGTTAATGCTGAAAGTTTTGCTCCACCCTTGTTTTTGTTTCCTTTATTAGCGGGCTACCACTGACTTGTTTCCTTTACTAGCGGGCTACCACTGACTCAGTTGTCGTATTCGCTGAAATGTAAGTAACTTCGATTTATCGAACAAGCTTAATGGTTTTTGCAACTTAAGGGCTTAGCTTGCAATCTTTTCCTATCGCTATTTTGGTGAGCTACTTTCGTGCTCCCAAACCATGTCTACATCGACCCATCCATTTTACTCTTACCACGCCAAACAGGAATATGTGCACATCCCCGACCATAAAAATCGGTGAGAATAAACATAACTTGTTTTGATTATAGAAAACTTCGGTAATTTGAAGAAAAAAAAAAACAAAAGGGATAAGAGTACCTACCAATAATTAACATCAGAACAGAATATTAAACGTTGATTATGGTTTTCCTGGGGTAAAGAAGACAGATTGCCAATTGGCGTGCGTTCAGTTTCGATTTCACCCAAGACACATTTCATTGCTTTCTACCCTTGATTAGTTCAGGACATTGCCACTAGCCAGCTCTGGCTACTAGCAATTCCGTATTCACCTTGAGTTCGAGAAATTAAGACATTCTTAATTTCATCCATGAAATACCAAACGTTATTCATTCATCTATTGTTAGTTTCTGATATGTACAAACAGCGTCAAATCAGATTCAGTACTTTTCTCTTTCACCATATCCTCAAGTTAATCTGTATGTTTAACGTTATTTACGTGGCGGTCCCGCAAAATACATAAAATCAGTAGCATTTGGCAATGCAATTTGAAAAGCAATTTATAGACTTCTGAGTACGTATGGATCATGAAAAACTGTATTTCAACCAAAACCTAACGTATAAAAGTATAAAACAAAGCACTGAAAAAAATCTAGCTTTCGTTTTAAATGGATCAGTATACTGGCACCCTTATAACACTGCTATAACAGTAAAAAAGCTATTTTTGCTAAAATAACTGACTATATCAATAAACGAATGCCTAATTTAAAAAAAAAACCGTTCTGCTGTTAGCTTGGCTAAGCAAATGACAATTACAATTTCCACAGATTCCAGATATCGACGGTGAAAAAGTACCGTATGAACATTCCACCAATCATCATGTTAGGTTTGCTGATTTTACCCTTGATTGCCCTGGGTTCTGCAGCAGAAGACACCTGCAGAAACAAGGTGAGTTCATTTACCTAGAAACAAGTAAGCCAAGCTGTTCCCTTTATTAAAAAAAGGAAAGGCTAAACAACATTTAACAATTTAACATTTTCTACAAACGAATTCATTTTTTCAAGCGCATGCTTTTGAGATTTCCAAAAAGGCCTCTTTACCTAAAGTTGAACAACAGTTTTTGGTTTTACAGTTCATGCAGAAGCCGATTTTTTTTTTGGTTCTTCCTGGCTCAAATTGCAACATCTTATATACATCATGCATTTCAATAGATCTCACGTCAAAAATTTTGTATATAACATCTTATGTAGTTATATGTAATATTATATCTAGAATGGAAAGACTCAAAAGGCATAAGAAATAAAGTATATCTGAAGTCTTCGATCAAACATCAAAAATCCTTTTTTATATTATAGGGCATGACATGCTAATAAGATAGGGAGGGAATGGCGGGATATAATTGTACTGGAATGAAGCAAAGCAGATAGTCTTTGCCTGCTCGAGTAAAGGAATAAATGAACAGAGGCTTGTGCTCGATGCCTTAGGAGTTGATTAGTTGAGTGAAATAAAAACCATCCTGATTGGCTAAAACCTGCAGATTGCACTATAGACGCACGTGAACGGAGGTGAACGTAGCTTGTGATGAAATTTCAACCCTATTTTACTGCATGTCATGCAACACACACATAATTCTCATAATTGTCTTATTAACTACAATTTATGGAGAAATAAATTGGTCTGAATAACCTGTCGCTCAACATCTGTTGTAGACTAATCAACTGTGTTGCGTTGGACAACCGGGAACAAACGGTATTCCTGGTATGCACGGTATACAGGGATCCCCAGGCCGTGATGGACGAGACGGACGCGACGGAGCCAAAGGAGATCGGGGTGGACCAGGGAGGATTGGACCCAGGCGACCAGCTGGGGTTGAAGGAAAGAAAGGTGATAAGGGTGATCCTGGAGCTCAGGGCTTCGACGGTGAAAAAGGACAGCGAGGGGAGAAAGGTGAGAGTGGAACTCCAGGATCGCCACAGCTTTCCTCGCACATGAACTGGAAAGAATGCACCTGGAATGATGCAGATGGCAAAGACCAAGGACTGATCAAGGTAGGTGATTTAACATGTACGTATTTTAACACGGTAACTGGTCAATCAACCAATACTAAATGTGGCACTACCTTGAACATCTGATAATTCGTAATTGCTATGTTAACAAGTTGTCCATATCGTGCGACCAAGACTTTTCCCTGCCATCACCTTTTTCGCTTCACTGGCCACTGGCGTCTCTACTCAGTAGTCCATGCTTTTGTATCATGTCTGCTGTTTTCTCTGTGTCACATGTTTTAATATATCGCTAACAAAATTACTTCATTGTGATTGGTTGTGAACATGCCAATTTATTGTTATTTTATAATTTGCACTGCAGTAGAAATTAACGCGCGCGTTTTCGTGATTTTGGAGATGTGGTCAAACAATGTTGTCTTCCGTGTATGATATAGCATCTTCTCAATCGAAACTAAACTTAAGTACAAAACTGAAACAAAGAAATAAAATCTATACCAATTAAGTTCAGATATCGAAACACCGTCACTGACGAGTTCCTTTGTTTGAACCTGATGAGTTTGAGAAGTCCTATTTGCAAGAGATGTGTGCATATTAATATTATATATTTTGAATGATTCCAAACCAAACAGAACACACAAGACCCTTTAAATCTCTTCGTGGTGACCTGACAAGCGAAAACGTAAATTAACTATTAGGCAAACATTATGATTATATATGGCCACTAGTGCGAAAACACCAAGCAGATAAGTAACAAGGTGAGCACTGAAAACAAACAAAGATAAATGTCTGGATAAACACATCCATGTTTTCAACACACGTAAATTAATGCAATTACACAGCTGCTATTTTCTCAAATTGATACCAAACATAAAATTATGGCAGTTCGTTTCTCCAATTATAACCGTTGTGTGAGTTAATACACAAAATTTATTTGTGCAAAACACTCAAGAAAAAAGTGTCAGTACGACAACACAAAAAAACATCATCCAAATGAATAAATTCTCAACCAAATATAACCATTCTTGGAATACAATAGCGATGAGATCTTGAAAAACAAAACATTTACAGAGCATTAATTAATAACTCAAGGAAACGTTCCGAGTAGGTTTTTCATTAAACTGTTTGCTAATTAGTTAGTTTTTGCTAGCGCGGACGTGCTGACGTCAAAGTTGTGAGCACTTGCAGCTGACACCATTCTCGAACTTCTCGCTTGAGGAGTTGGAAAATGGCCTTTGTCAGCTCTATACGACTTAACAAGTCAATTTTCTGCCCAAAGGCATGGCAATTAAAGCTTGATGAATGAGGATATTGGTTTGACGAGAGTCAGGTTCAAAATCGAGCAAAATGGTGAAAAAAATACTGCACTTGAAAATTGCAATTCTAACAACGAAAAAAACGTCATGACAAAGTAAACTTTGAGTTTTCCTTTGATTGCTGCAAAAACAGGCGCGGTGTTCTCAGAGTTGTCAGAAGTGCTTCTGGCAGTTTAATCTTTCGCGTAACATCTCTCGTCTCAAACTACTATAGAATTTTTTGATGATTAGTATTATTTTGTTTAGAAATAAGAAACTGAATCTGACCAAAAACACTTTGTTTGGGTGAATAAGAAAATGCAATATAACTACCAGTAGAATATTGCATCTAAGTTGTTTTTATATTTATTTAATCAAAATCCTACTTAGACGCAATTCTTCTCTAAATAAACGTAAGTGAGTCAGTAAACAAGACGTGGTAACCCAATTAAAAGATATATACCATTGAACAGTTCCACTGAACATAAATTGCGCGCTATTCACAAAGCAGTTAATTTTTGAAGAGCGACAAGCTTAAGTAAGTTCTGAGAACCATTTGTGTATTTTTGCATGCTAAATCTAACGTATCTTATCTTTTACCACAGTTAAGCTTCTTCTATTCACTCTCTCGACAAAACCGCTGAGTTAAGTGAAAGGTGAGTTATCTAGATACCTCAACGATTCGCGGAAAAAACGTACTAAAACAAAAAACGGAAAAGACTTTATTTCCCCATCTCGAGAGCAGCTGGGATTCACTAGGTTTATAATTACAAGAGACGATCTTATACTTCAATACCTAATTGTATTTCCCTTTGCAACACTCCATCTTCAAAATCGTAAAAATAAGAGGTCCTTTCAATATTTTATACTGATGAATGTAGGACACAAGAACCAGGTTCAGGCCAAGCTCGCAGATAAATGTTCCTTAAATTTACAACTCTGTTGCAAAATAATTAACGGTAAATTTCTGTAAAGTTTTGTATTTTTTTACTAAGATGAAGACATTTGTTAAGTGTTTTTTTCACAGGAACCATCTACGTTTTACGTTATTTCTATCCTTTCTATACCTGTTCTGATAGAGTATTGAAAGATGGCGGCTGTATCTCGTGTCAACATTTCGCCCAACATCATGATGGGTTTGCTGATTTTGTCCCTGGTTACTTTATGCTGGGCTTCGAATAACGTGAGTTCATTTTCATTATTTTAATTTTATTTTATTTCCTTTCTATAATTGAAATCCTGATGAGGTTTTTTTTGAAATCCTGATGAGGTATTTTTGATCTCTTCACGTAGTGCACCCAATCGACACCACCATATGGACATTGCGGTCAAAGCTGCTGCTTATGCGCTCCAGGTATGCCAGGAATGCCTGGTATGTCTGGTCCCGCGGGTATTCCGGGAATGCCCGGCCCGCAAGGATGCTTAGGTCCGAAGGGTGACCCAGGCGACCAAGGAATTCCTGGAATCCAAGGCCCCCCAGGCCCCCAGGGAGATAAGGGGTCACCTGGACATCCGGGATCCCCCGGATCACAGGGGCCGAAAGGTGACAAAGGGGACACAGGCAACCACGGAATTGAAGGGCCCCCAGGCCCTCCAGGAGCGTTTGGACGTAACTGGAAACAATGCGTTTTTACCAGTCTGAGCGACGGAAAAGATGTGGGCTTGATCCAGGTAAAAGATCTCTAGTTTACCAAGATGCAATTTTCGGCCAAATGATTAACATGAAATATGCAGAAGAAATCAACTAAAGCATACATTTGATCGGGAAATAAAGATAAAGAAATTCAGGGTATAGACATTTTTGGTAAGGAATTAGCAGTTCGCCTATACCACCCTTTTTAACAGTAACTGCAATTCCTTTAACAAAGCAATTGTTTTATTGGACAATTTAATGACATTTCTCGCCTGAAATTGAACTCTTCGAAAACTAAAGCTCTGTGGTTGGGTTTGTGGAGACATGACAAACCCTTCGGATTTCAATGGCCAGTAAACCAATGCGCGTGCTGGGCACTTTTATCCCTTACACCGAGAAAGAAAATGAATATACAACTTTGCATTAGATCATCCTTGATATATGGAACTGTCGAAGCCTCACATTATCTAGGAGGTGCCTAATAACAAAACGTCTTGACATATCAACTGCTACACTCCATCTCCAGCCTCGATGTTCCTTTCCAATACCTTGGGGCTGTGAATTCGGCCATATTTAAATTATTTAAACAAAGGACAAAATTAAGCGTAATGTGATGTTTTTAGATTTTGACTAAGGAGGAGTACGAGCTTCTATCAAAAGATGCTTTTGCAAAATCGTTTAAGTTAGACTCCAGACTTTTAGCTGAAAAACATAAGGGCGGGGAATCTTGGAAGGCGATTTCTGACACGACAAAAAAATGTTCTCGCCCAGATTTAGCTACCTCTATAAATTTAGCTAAAATAAAAAATGGAGAATATTTTGTGGAATACGCATAATGAATTTCCTCGCTTTCTGTCACTCAATTTACGGTGGAAAAGCTTGATTTTCCAGTACGTGTTTCACAACGGTTGACAGAGGTTCTTTTTGTAGTACAACTTCAAACTTTGCACGAAATTTCACACCAGCAAAAAAACTTTGGAGAACTAAATGGTGAACCAGATGCAAAGTAGTTCAAAATATCTGAGTGACTCGCTCGTTCGCTCTTTAGAATGGTTCGGTATACCGGCCGCACGTAAGTCAATTCAGTGGCAAAGCTACGTAATCAAACCCGGCTTATAAACCAATTAACCACAGTAAAAAAAAAATATGTTATTTTCCGACTTGGGGTCGGTCCGTATGGTGAAAAACTGTGACCTCGGGCTTGAAAATACTGCCCTTGGCTTGCGGCTAGGCCTCAGGCAGCATTTTCAAGACTTCGGTCACAGTTAATTTCACGATACAGACTTTGCAGCCGGCAAATAACATATATGTATCGGCTCCTCATTAACAAAGAACTTACAAGCCGAATTGAAGGCCAACTCTAAATGGAAAAGAGACCTGCAAATGGATCAAACATCTCTGTCGCCTGAAAAAATGTATGTAAAGATAACAAACTTAGGGGATTCCATTTCAAACTTTTACATGGAATCATGTAGTCACCAAAACGGAATTATTTTTGGTAAGGCGAAGGACACAACCATATTGTAAAATGAATGATTCCATAATTCACACTTTTTTAGCTGCAATTGGAGCCAATTATTTTTTTAGATGCCATAAAAATGGCTCAACAAAGAAATTGCAAGTTAGCGTACCAGCTTTATAAAGTTAGTTTCTAGACGTGCTTCTGGATTGGCTTCTTCTAGTTAGTTTATTCTGACCGTGTGAAAAAAAGTCACCGATTCGTCAGTTTTCATTGCAACCACTCATGCAAGTCACGTTAACATTTGAAACTAACAAATGAAAATATCTTGTTACATTTAACTGCAACAAAAACAAATTTCAAAACTCAGAAGTGTTCCCATTCATAACTAGCCGTCCCTAATTTCTTTGGTTTTGACAGAGAAAACAACTTCAAATGAGTATCTCAGTATCGATTCCAAGAAACGTTTCAACGAGAAGACAGTATGAATCAAACACATTTTCTCAAAAAAAATTATATCAGTTGCATCGTAGTCTCAATACCAGTTATCATTAATCCTGAGTGAAACAACGCGAAAGTCCGCCATCTTGCCAAAGCAAGTTTATCTGAAGTCAACAAGTATGATTGCAAGCGACAATTGCATTGGTTGTTCAAACTCAGTTCTAAATTTAGGCTTCAATTGTTTTTTAAGGAATGTGTCTTTAACAAAACGTCTGACGAAACTGGCCTTCGCGTCTTCTGGAATGGTGTTCTTCGCATCTCCAACTGCCATGCATGCTGCAAGCGATGGTATTTCACCTTCGACAAGAGAGAATGCTTCTTTCCAGCTGCGATTGATGGTGTGGTTTACATGGTACATGGAAATGGCGGTAAAAAGAATTTGCTCCGAGTGCGACACATCGAGGGCGTGTGTATGAAAATCGCTAGAGGTATCGTGAGGGTGGGATTCTGGGTCGGTAACTGTAATGGTTACGGAAATGCTGATGGGCATACCGGTTGGAACTCAGTGTCCCGGATCTACGTGGAAGAAGTACCTCCTCCGCAGCCTTAAATGCCATGGACGAGACCTCGATGCTTTACAACAAGTTAAAAGAAAATGACGATTGTTGATTTAAAAGTCGATTTTAGTCTACGCTGCCGACACTGATGTAATGAAAAATAATAAAGGATTTAAAATCATATACCTCAATTTTTCCAATTTCTGCCCCGTGAATCAAACTACGAAAGTATGTTTCGTGTGGTGAAGAAGCTTTGGTCCTCATACTAAATTTGCAAGCTTCATTACTATGTGTCGTCTTGACTAAACGCCGCTACCAATGTATAGAATATTGTCTTCATATTCTAATTCGCTATCCCGCTCAAACGAATATAAAATATTTATCATGTAATAAGAAACACAATCGTGGTGTGTCAACACGAGCCGTTTGCGACCCTCTTTATCATACCTTCATTAACAAAATGGATGGAAATAATACACCAAAATTACAGCGAGAAAAATAACCCTGCAAATTGATCTAAACTATGCTTGTATAACAATGATTCAGTAAGCATACAAAACGTCCTTAACCTTACATATAGCAGCATGCAAAAAACTACATTTAAGAGAAACTGACAAGCCTTGGTCACTCGGTATTTAATTTTGAGGGCGTAGGGACGGTTGTAAGACGCGAATGAATTTAAATGAGCACTACTCAGACAGAAAGAAAGGAGATAAGGGAGAGAATGGAAATATATAATGCCTACCGCTAGTGAAGCAATACAACACCATACCATGTAACACCCCTAAGACAAGGTTACATAACCCATGATAAATACATTTATATTCTAATTCGCTACCCCGCTCAAACGAATATAAAACATTTATCATGCAATTAGAAAGCACAGTTGGGGTTTGTCAACACGAGCTGTGTGCGAACTAAAAGAACGGGAAATATGGAAAATTAAATACGCAGTGATAATGAAACCGACAACAATGATTGAACATCATCGTAAATGCAGCCGTCTTTTGACTTGTCTGATTTTCAGCGGCCGTGTCTTTTAAACAATCTGTCTGGTACTCGGACATCAGAGGTAATACCAGCCCTTAGGCTTTGGATACCATAGTCTTGCTTGGAAAGACCAGTGGAATCGAAAGCGCTAAGCACTATATCCCGTGCTCTAGTATGACACAAAGGAACAGATCCCCGCATTTTATAAGCTCCGGTACCGCGAACGAAAACGAGAGGGCGAAAAATGGACACTTCACTGTGTGCTGAAAAAGAAGAGGCCGCAAATTGTCGTTGAACTGATAAATAAGGGAATGTATGCTTGAAAGTTTTAGCGATAAACACCCCAAGCCGCATCGCTGTAAACGTCAGACTTACTTCGATAAACATAGAATCTCCTAAAAGAATCTTTATTCTAAAAATAACACCTGCGTAACTGAACCACCTCCGGTTAAAAAAACGCCCGCCTAACCTAAAACGCGCAAGGTAAGCACTCTTAAAGGAGGCTAACTAGCTGAAGACGATCCATACTTGGCAAATAAAAGCTGAATAGCCCCGGGGTCACAGGCCCTTTCTTTTTAACAGGGATACTGAGAAGCCTCTTTGCAGATTCTATTAAAGGTAAAACTAATGAGGAATTATAAGGGTCGGGCGGACCTGCCAAATCATGCACCCACTTGAGCCAATGATGGGCTTCGTCAGTAGAACTGCAGAAAGCAGATTTCTGAATCAAGCTAAGAAAAAAATCAAACGTGTACACTAGAAGCGAGGAATATTACAATTTCTTTAAACTGACAAGCCCATTTTCTCCAAGTATTAAAGCCCTTTACATACTTACTCGCGGTACCGTCAGCTTTGGAGTTCAACCTGTTGGAAATTAGGATGCAAGGCATCTTTGAGGACTTCAAGGAGGATAAGAACAAAAATGCATGGCGCAATTCCATACACGCGGCACTGGGAGTCAACAGAGCAATAAAAGGTGGACGTTTGATAATGCCGCTGACAACACGAAAGGCCCCTTGGCTGTCAGAATGCCACTTAACGCACTAACCCGAATCAAAGCTTTGAATGCACTTAAGGCGAAGGGTATAGCTGCCTTAAGTTCTCTCCAGGTAGAGCTCTTAACAGCCTCGCAAGCAATCCACATACGATGGCACAACTTATTACTAGGAATAGTTACCACTACAGCTGCCCCCGCTGTTAATCTGTTCTTTTAATCGTATCCGTTACTAGAGTCAACGCTTTCGTTTGATATTTTGACTCTTCTGTAATTGATTGAAAATCATTTTTTTTGGGGGGGGGACTTTTACGAAGAAAACACTCAATGACCCTCAATGGCGGCACGTGTATTCTAAATTACTGTACTGATGAA
>OMLO01002441.1_pt1 | contig 14994 bp, 11 predicted proteins | sample 1674811 | NCBI WGS metagenome assembly OMLO01 (sample SAMN06265003, study PRJEB25207) | coral metagenome | isolation source: Coral host | place: Mexico:La Bocana,Puerto Morelos, Mexico | collected 2008-11-13 | reverse complement strand
CTAATTAACTATAATTATCTTATCATTCGATTTGTAGGCTTGGTTCTTGTTTCGGTTTACAATATTCTTGAATAACACGCAACAGCTTTTCTTGGATGAAGGTAACGGAAAAGAGCAATTCTTTTGCTTCGTCTTGGCATTGGAAGAATATACAGTAGCGCACGCGCTTTGACGCTTTCGATCTGGCACACCACGATTATGCGTCCGCGAGGTCCATTATTTGTATGCGGTCATTTGTAGGTGTTAACAAACAAGATTCCATTTTGCCGTTCGTCTATTCAGTAATAGATCACGGATGACGTCATAAGCACTTAATGACTGGCCCCCAAGGGAAAGAGAAACCCTCAATGTTCGATCTACTATTTTTTTCAATTGAAAGGTACAACAAAATGTGCTAAGAGCAAAAAAAGTGGCACACGAGGCGATAGCCGGGTGTCTCACTGACTTCCTGCTTCTCGTACCCGTTCAATGCATGTACCTTACCTTTACCCAGTCATGTCAATTAATATCTAAATTCTCAAAACGTTCCGCCACTTAAAAAAAAAACACGGAGGGAAAACTTTGTAATGATGACATTAATCGTGCGTCAGTCATCTAATAGTCAGAATAATTTGGGTTATTTAAAAATTTTCTCAAAATCCCACGAGCCTTGAAGAGAGCAATTTGAAAGAATTTTCAAGTATCACGAGTAGTGAAAATCGTTAATTGCTCGGACACATTACATAATTGCGAAAATTGCGAACGAGCGCGCATCAATTTGCACTTCGGTGCAAATTAAGAATTCACGATAAATTGGCCTGCTCTGAGCCAATCACAGTAAAGTCCTTTGTTCTGACATACAATAAAACGAATAACTCTGTGTACTCACCAGTAGATAATGTACCGTATCCACCAAACAGTACATTAGCCAAGGAACGATTCATTGCCTTGCACATGATATAGGACAGGATACCGCCAGAGAAGCCCACAAGAGCTCCTACGATGGTTAGCAAATCGTTGTTCAACATGAAGCCTTCCGCACAGAGGGCCCAGCCACTGTAACTGTTGAGAACAGTGATTACCACAGGCATGTCTGCACCACCAATGGAGGCCGTCATGTGCACACCCATGATGGATGATAACGTGGCGGTGGTACCTGAAATACACAACACGGAGAAAAAAAACTTCATTACTTGGCCATTACGTTACTACTAGAGAAAGAAGGCGAGCAAGTTCTGTTTTTCAGACTGTCATGTTTCCCTCTGACAACGAATTAGCAGTGTGTTTTTCAACTTTGTGCGCTCTAATTAAGAGACCCAATAACCCTACGCAGTAGGAAGATTTGTTCGCCGCACTCAAGAGTTAATTGTTTGTCTTCAAGGACCGTAATCCGTAACACCTGTAACACCGGCTCCATATGGACTGTACTCTTGATTTTCCTTTGATGCTACGGGTGAAATGCCTGTTGTCGATGTAATTCACCCAGAAAGTAACAAGTGTACTACGGGTGTAGAGATCAAAGACGCAGGTGACTCAAAACTTAATGAGGGCTCTGGTCACTGTTACGATAGGTTAGATGTGCGATAGAAGAAAAAGAGCTCGACAAATGCGCCATAAATGTATCATCTCATAATAGTAATAGTAAAAATAAAAATAATGGTCTTTATTGATTCAAAAGATAAAAATACATATCTTATGTTACAAGGATTAAAAAAGTTCTAAACACATATAATTTGACTACTCAATAATCTAAAAAATATCTGTGACCTTTATTCTAAAGCTAGGTTATATCTTAAAATTAAACGACTAACGAATGTACTCTTAAGACGCTCACTTTTGACGCTCGGTCGGACGCTTGACCTCGTCCGTAAATTGTAGCAGCAGGCCATTACTTGCGGAATAAAAAGCGACAGGGTGTGATTGGCGGTTTGACACACCCTTTTAAAGATACTATGATCCTGCTTCTGTAAGATCGATCGTATATTATAATTCCTTGTAGTAAATTCCTTTTCCAGCAACAATCTAAAAGACATTGTACTGGAGTGAGGTCGGACTCTGATGCACCATAGACTGAAAGGGCGTACGCGAAATTGGGAAGTACTAAGGTATCGAAAAGAAAGTCTATTTCTGCCTGTCGTTGTGTAAACACCTTATAGGAACTTGCTCTTTAAATATAAACGGTACCTACTCACCTAACATAGGTATTCCAACTGCGGCACTATCAGTAGCCATATACCAACCCATGGCTCCAACATTGGCCAGCGCCATAGCGATGTTCAGCTGGTTCTTAAGCGGCAAATTCAGCGCTTTGGAATTCAGCAGACCGTGAAGTTTCCCAAAGGCCACCAAGGAACCTGTGAAGGTTACTCCACCAATAAAGGTGCCGAGAAAGATAGCTGCTTTATGGACATTCCCTGCGGGGTCGTCAGCGAAGAGATCCACATCGGCCAGGTACTTTGCAATGGCTGTAAGGACAGCAGCTAAACCAACAAAGCTGTGAAATGCTGCGACCAGCTGAGGCAGATCACTGACGGCAATGCGGCTGGATATGACGGCTCCGATGGTACCACCCACTCCCATCATGGCACCCATCTGTGTCAGCACATCCGTGGAAGGAGCCAGGGCCCCGATAGTAGCGGTCATACCAGTACCTATGCCAATAATACCTAGACATAAGAGAAATAAGTAGCTGCGTTAGAACAGATACTGACAGTATCATAGCTATTTTACCATGCAGAACATTATTCCATCCTGATCTCCTGCTCCTGTGCTGTAGTAGTTGTGCTATGTTGTAGTTGATGTTAATACATTGTGAAGATTTATACTCTGACGCAAAGTTATTGGAACTACATTCATGTTTGGGTCGTTACACAACAAGTGCCTGCATTGCAAAAACGATATCTGAAACAATGACAGGGGTGGTAGAAACAAAAAGGTACCAGATTTAAGCACCACCTTGTTTCCAAGAAACAAACTGAAACATGTTTCAGGCTTGCCTATCAGACAAGCTGTACCTTAAATGTACTAGCTTTAAAACATTCTTACTAGTCCCCCCGAAATTCACTTCTTACAGTACTTCTGTGATTTAGAATTTCCTTAAAAATCTTCCCAAGAAACGTCACTTGCCTGGGGGCAAGAGAAGAACAGAATCTATAAGCTTGGCTGAAAAATCCACTAGCCCTGGGCTATCTCTTGGGACATTGAAGGGAAGAAGCAAATTGCCCATATTAGAGAGGTTCTAAGGTTCACAGATATGATGTCATTGTAAAGGCTCCACTAAATTATGGACCCAAGGACTTATCAATTTTGTGGTGTCTAAATTGTTTAATACATCATTTCAACCAACACAATTTCATGTTGTTCACAACAAAGTAACAAAATACATTGTATAATGGTGTTTCAGCAGAGAAATCAAGAACTAGAAGTTCCATTGATGACAAATGCAGATGACAAAATAAAATGCTACTTTTATAGCGTATGTATGCACATCCAACAATAATTGCTTAGTTTGATCCCAAGCCACAAACAGTAACTTTTGTTCAGTACCAAAATACATTCAGTCATTGGCTTGTGAGTAGTCTGTTATAATCAAGTTAGTTAAACATGTTGTTCTCTAGGGCTAAGATTAAAAAAAAAAAAAATGAAGCCTTCGATCCTAGTGGACCATAGCTGCCGGAGCTTATCCCCGGTTTCTGTAGCATGAGGCAGCTAGGAGTATTTCTACTACCCCTGGACAGGATGCTAGTCCATCGCAGGTCATTCCCCCACAATTTGTTAGGTTTTCCCCAACAATTTACCAGTACCCATTTATACACCTGGGTGGAGAGAGGCACAGTGAGAGTTAAGTGTCTTGCCCAAGAACACAACACAATGTCCCTGGCCAGGGCTCGAACCCGGACCACTTGCTCCGGGGACGAGCGCACTAACCATGAGGCCACCGTGCCTTCCTAGGGCTAAGATTTAAAGTCTGTTCTCCCTGTGAGAGGGTCTAATTATAAAGAATATGAATTATAGGCATTAGGTTTATTCAGGTCCAAAAAAACTGTAATAGAGAGGTGTCAGCATAAGAGAGGTGCCTGTTAGAAAAGGTTTAACTGTGAGTAGCAAGGACACACAGTTCCCTAAGGACTTTTTCTTACCAAGGGCATTTCCTTGTCTTGATGAGGTCTGAGTTGAGAGGCCTCCCAGTGCACCGACACAGCACAGTGATGATGCCAGGTATGCCATCTGATCAATATCAGCATAGCCAGCCATCTTAGCAGCAGCATATCCTCCTAGAACAGCTGCTCCAGGAATGACGTACAGGTTTGTATACTCAGGAGGGTCCCCTTAAGGAAACAAAATCATGATGAACATGTGGAACAATTCACAATCAACGAATAGGACTGACACATGTCCTTATTTATCACAGCCGCTACAAGTTGATTTTGAAGTTTTATACTACCCATTGGCAACAATAATTTTCTGTTATGATTAACAATGAACTGGTTTTGCATTTCATAGCGGTAGTTGAGCAAATTGCTACATAAGATAGTAACTCTTGACTACACTACATACAACCCTAAATTGAAAATGAGTGATATAATTTTTAGAATAAAATGTTATGTTAGAAAGAACAGAACTGGGTTGGCTTTAAAAAAGTTTCACAAGTTTTACCAAACTACACAAATGTCCCTCTCCTTCAAGTTTACTGTGTGAATAAGCAAATGCAGTTACACATAGTTGCAGTAAAAGATGTGCATTACCTGGTCGTCTAAACATATCCAACATGCGTTTTGTGATAATGAATCCACCAGTGATGTTGATACTGGATATCAGCGTTGCCATTGCAGCCAATGAGGTGGCAGTGTTGTTAGGTAGCAACCCTCCTCCCATTAAAACCAACCCCCCTGCAGCTGTGATGCCCGAAATAGCATTAGTGACAGACATAAGGGGGGAGTGAAGGGCAGGAGTCACACCCCAAACAACTTTGTATCCAATCACACCAGCTAAAGAAAAGGTGGTTACCATGGTAGCAAAGGCAGGATTTGGTGAAACTATTCCCAGGCTAAGAAGGGAACCTAAGCCAGCTGTAAAGTAAAACAAAAAAGTATTAATTTTAATACATTCAAGTAAAAAGACGATGCTGGTATCGTCACATAATAAATTAGCCCCCTCAATGGACAATCATTTCCTGATGAGGGCTTTTCAGGTTAAATGATGCCCAAAAATCACTAATAACTTAAAGCATGATGGCATATCACCACCAAGACTTAGCTAAAAAAATGCAAATTGCAATTTTGTAGTAAACAAATTCCCAAAGCTGCAAAGAAGAAAACAGCACTAAGGCACCTGAGGTTTGAGATCATGCATAAGAGATACATTGTACTGCAAAGTGATTCCTAAGACAGTAGCAATACATCTATATTTTATTAAAAAAAACAATTCCAGGTGTAGTACATGTAGCTCCTCTCTTTTAGCTGTGAATTTCTATGTTCAGTCTGTACCAGTGTTACCTACTACGACTGTATGCTTAATAGCTTTGCCTCCATAGCAGTGCCATGTCAAAATAACACTGATGTCTACCAAAATCTCAAAATACACGTATGTTACTCAGTGCCATCAAAGTTGCCTTATACATGTAGCTGATTTAATACTTTTGGGAAAAGAGCTGGCATGAAGACAAGTAAAAACACAGTTATCTAATGCCAATATTGTCTCATACATGTACATGTACATGTACCTGTTGTAAGACCAGTCTTCCATGCAGCACTAAATGGGGATTGCTCCAGTGGTTTGACAATTGTTATTTTTAGGTGGAGGGGTTGCGGGGACAACTCCATAACAAAATTTTGACTCGTATATGCACACCTACCTGTTGTAAGACCAGTCTCCCATGCTGCAGCACTAAATGGGGACTGCTCTGGTGGTTTGACAATTGCTGTTTTTTTGGGTGGAGAGGGTGCAGGAACAGTCAGTGCAGGAGGTGGCCACATCGACTTTCCATCTTGAAGCACAATAGAGCCACGGACCACATCATCCTTGAGATCTATGACAAATTCTCCTTTCCCCTTCTCACCCATGGAGAAGAGGTAGTTTTTCAGGTTATTGGCATACAGAGTACTTGATTGAGTTGGTAGTCGACTTGGAAGATCAGTGTATCCAACAATCTTTGGTTAGAAAATATTCAAGTTGGTACAAAAGTGTAAATTAAAGACAACTCATCATATGCTTACTCAGACTAAGTATGAGGGATTTGTTTACACAATGATCTTTGGTTTGATAACCCAGAACATGATTCATTGATGGTCTGACAACAAAGTGACAAAACCCAAACATTTTTTTACCCATCTACACCATATATCTCATTTAACGTGTTTTAAAAATGACTGGTTATTACTGTGAATCACATCAGTAATGTATTAATTTACCATCCCATTTGAGTGACAAGCGGACCATCATCAAAGTTTTCATCCATAACACATTTGATTAAATGTATCAAAAAGCTTTAGGGCCAAGCTGAATATCAACCCCTTTGTACAAGGGTTTCTCAACACTCTCCAAGGTTGGATTTTTTGTAGATGGATGATAGAAATTTCCTCTCAAAATTCTAGTTGTCTGACCTTCCTCATTATCTCATCTAGCTTTCAGTCATTGCTTTTTTTAGCACCACTTCAAAGAACTACATGTATGTATGCATGATAAAAAAGGCATCCCAATCATTTTTTTAATACTCTTACGAGACTAAAATAATTACAGAACAGGGTAATAAAGGAAAAAACTGACATTCACATGCACTCACATTAACACCATTGTGATTGTACAGTTCCCCAGGCTTGGTCAAGACACAGTTGCCACCAGTCTCAGCAGCCAAGTCCACTATGACTGAACCAGGTTTCATGGACTCTACCATCTCTTTAGTAATCAGTTTTGGAGCAGGTTTTCCAGGAATCAGTGCCGTTGTTATAACAATGTCTACTTCCTTGCATTGTTTGGCAAATAAAGCCATTTCAGCTTCTATGAACTCTTTGGACATTTCCTTAGCATAGCCACCAGAACCTAACAAAGAAAGAGTCCCTTATTGCATGGCTCGACCTGACAGCATATTCAAGACTGATAATTGTAATTTGAAACCTGTATGGGGGCTGTATTGAGCAAACCCTATACCACACATACTTTTCACTTTGTCCTTGCTGTGATAATCTTGGACATGGCAAAATTCAATTTGTCAGCACAGTACAAAAATACAGTCAAACCTCTCTACTGACTACAGTGGACACCTTAGGGACAGAGGAAAGTGGCTGTTGTGGAGAGGCGGCCGTTATGAGGAGGTACATGTAGGGGTATAACATGACACCAGTTTTTTCAGGGATGCAACATTTCTCTTCTTAAAAAACTTGTTTTTTAATTACAAATTTTAGCATAAAAACAATAAAAAATAAGCCTTTCTATACACCGTTCATCTCTCATTGGTTAAATAGCTATTGTAAAGAGGTGACTGTAGCAGTAAGGATGCCATTACCATTGTTAAGAGGTGGCCATTATAGAGGGGTTAGAATAAGAGTGAATGTATATGGGCTGTCTGTTGGCACTGAAAATGGCCATTGTAGAGAGGTGGCTGGTAGTGGAGGTTTGACAGTACACATGTATACAATTCAGAACATGCGTATAATAATGTATATCAATATAAGTTTTGACATATTTAGATGCATGTCTCTTCTGTGTAATTGTTTGGGATCGAAATCTGTAAATCCTGTGTTTACACAGTAATCAATGTTTACACAGTAATCAATGTTTACACAGTAATCAATGTTTACACAGTAATCAATGTTTACATATAACAGGTTCTACATCAATTACTGATAAGCTATTTCTTAGACCAATCAGTTACACTTAAGGTTTAATTCTATCGTTTGAACAGATTCCCACCTTCACCAGACTCTTCAATTCCAGTGATCTCTAGAAACTCTGCTCCAAGTGATTGGACCTGTTCCTTTACAGCGGCTCTTGTATCAAAGCCACGAACAATGGCTCCCATGTTTCTTGCTGTAGCTATGGCTGATAAACCAGCCACTCCACCACCTGGTTTTCACCAAAAATAAGCACAGAGTAAATACAGGTAAAACAACACAGAGTTACTTCTAAGCTTGACAGTTTGAGAGGGAGGAAGTAAACTGTGAGGAAATTGGATTTGTATTGCTCTAGATAATAATATTATTATCTAATAATTATCCCAAGAAACCTTGTGGGATGGGGAAGGCAATATTAGTAATTATTATTAATATTACCTTCCCCACTCCACAAAGGTTTCTTGGCAATCTCCATTTTATATTCCTACTTTCTTTCCTAAAAATTGAGACCACCAACCCTCTTCAGGCCTTCTGGTATTACGCGATGGTGCGATTTCACACAATCGACCTCAAATTGCATCTGGTCGCACAATTCACGAAAAATCGCACAATTCATAAAAGAACGCACAACATTTATAAAATAAAACATAAATCAACAATTTTCTTAGGAATTCCTATAATTAAAAATACGCCATTTTTAAGATGATTTACTTCAGCAAAAGGCTAAAAAACCTTTGTCACCTTTGATTTCGTAAACATTCGAAGTTCAAGGTGTTATTTTGCATGTCGGGGGACTGGTACGAGTCTCATTCTTAAAGAGTCTTCTATTGGTGTAACATAAAGATGCCCTTTGTTCAGATTAGCCAATCTGAACGGCTGATATTTGTTGGAAGTATAGGTGTGAGAAATAAGCGAAGTTGGAAGCTTTTCGGCAAAATGTGGTTTCTTTCGTTGAAAACCAATTAGAACTTACTGAAAGTGCTATCGATAAAAACCTTAGTGAAAATGCCCGCTGTTTCTTTGACCAAGAAGGCAAGTTCCCACCTTCCTGCCTAATCTTACAGCTCACGATCGAACAAGGAAGTATGTGACAGGTACGTTCCACGTGGACGACGGACTGTTCTTTTGCTTGTTGTGCGATATTGTGATTGACCATCTTCGGAAGTCCGTGGTTGACAAGCACCTTAACTCAGTGTTACACAAGCACCTTGCAAACTTTAACCAGTGAGATTTTTGAAATGTGGTGAATAAAGTTTTGTTCGTGACAAAATTTCCTGTAGTCAACTTGTACAGTCAACTTGGCATGTTACCATGTCCTCTCAATTTTTAACGTGGCGCACCGATACACACGTTCCCTTGTGTTCAAAATGTCTTTAGGACAGCAAAAAAGTGTTTTTCTTATCCCAAAACCATATAAAACAGGCTTAAAATTGCTCAGAAAAAAATCGCACAATTTACATTATTTATCGCATAATTGGCCTTTCTAATTGCATATTCTGCCCTGAAAATTTTGCATAATTTGCAATTTTTTATCGCACCCTATCAGAAGGCCTGCCTTTAAATTTCAGTGACATGGGGTGGGGGTGGACGTTTTCTGGAATGTACATGTATTCATTCTTTAATCAAACTATTATTAAATAATACATTTAATTACTAAATGTAGGCAGACAAGGTACTTGCCTATGACAAGAATCTTTGCTGGAGGAACTTTTCCTGCAGCAGTAATCTGTCCTGTGAAGAATCTCCCAAACAAGTTTGCAGCTTCGACTACTGCCTTGTAGCCTGCTATATTGGCCATGGAGCTCAGAGCATCAAATGATTGGGCGCGGCTTATCCTTGGAATGCAGTCAACCCCAAATGCTGTTATTTTCCTTTTTGCTAAGACATCTAACAAGTCTTTGTTTTGTGCTGGGTAAAGAAAGCTGATAAGTTTGCCACCTTCCTTCATGAGATCAGCTTCATGAACACCTGAAGCCTGGTTTTTCTGAGGCGGACGCACCTGAAAAATAAAGTTACCAAGGCTCACAACTCACTGTAGCCAACTAGTCACAGACCGGTACAATTTCACCTACGTCTAATGATTACAAAGTGTTTTACTTCTCATTCTACTAGACTAAGCTTTGACTAGTCAAAACCAGCTACCCTTAAATAATCATCAAAAATTAGGCATAAATATACAGTAAAGTTGACACTATTTTTCAACTGCAAAATACAATGCCGAACATAGTGAGAAAGGCAAAAGGAAGATAATAAGTTTTCCAACACCAACAATGTCCTCATTTTCCACTTCAGATGTTGGCTTTAGTGAGGTACCGGTATGCAAAAACAACTATGTACTACAAATTTACTGTACCAGAACCTGCTGGGCTGAGTTACAAATTGTTGTCAGTGGCTGGTATGTTTGACTAGCCAGTAGGCTGCTGTGTTAGAACTTACACCTTGTGTTACATATTAAACAAAAACGTTATATAATTTATCTATGAGTGGTAAAATTAGGCTACTTGCTTATCTGAATATAAGTTTTACTTGGCTACCTCACCTTAAGGACGATATCTGAACTAAAAGCCTCCTTGGCTGACTTGACTTCTGCTCCAGCAGCAATGTAATCAGCATCAAGAAACTTGGCTCCTTCACCAGCTCCTGCCTCTACCACTACCTTAAAGCCTTGTTTTGTAAACTGCTTGGTAGCTTCAGGGGACAGAGCAACTCTCTTCTCCCCTGCATGGATCTCCTTTGGAACACCAACAGTCAGCTGATCATATGGGACACCAGCAACTGACTCCGGCACAGATTTATCTGTTAACAATAGCATGGCACCATACAGTAGTTCAGACAGAGGTATTCTCCTTTGACTATCAAATCAAATCAGAGCTGTGAAGTGGCATTGAAGCTTTAGCCACCACCTTGACTCAGTTTATACAAAACTGACTGCCTCACTTCTATGGCCCAACTACACTATACATTGCACAGGAGTTTTGGTACACCTCTGATAAAATTGGTGTCCAAGTTATTTTACATAAATCAATTCTTGGACTACCTACTGTACCTACCTGGAATGACCACTGGTAAAAGAGGACACAGGTACTCGTAAGTTTTACCCTTATTTTATTTCAAGCTGTACCAAAACTCTGTAGTCTGAGAATGGTCCAAGTACACTACATACGTCAGCAGTGTACATGTACCATAATACAGAAAGCCAACAAGCAAATTAAAAATTTTAGTGGAAGATTGAGGACATTTGTTGCAGCAGTGCTTGACACCCGTGATATAATTACCTTTAGCCTCATTAGCACAAAACCGCACAGTTCCTGCCAGGAGTTTGGGATAGAAATGGCAATCCTAAAATGATATTATATTTCATGGTCAGCATCAAGATTCTCAACAGATTCATCAAACCCTTTATTTGATTTTCCTACAAATGGTCTGGTTTTAAGTGAAAACCTTTTAATTCTGGGGGCTTCATCTTTGGAGCTAAGTACATGTCCCAATCCAGCATCAAACCAATCAAAACAACTGATAAATATGGCATACATGTACATACATGATTCATAACATGTATGTACCGGTACATTATATTTGTACATTATATTCACAGATTTCTAACACTTTCAATGCATTTGAGTAATATTATAGTCCACAAAATTTCCGCATGCCTTAAAAGTGGAACATCTTGGTGAACAAGTTGTCCTTCCATAGCTACCTAGTACACTCTTAGTTCCTGAAAAACAAAAGAAGTACACTAGTCAGTTAAACCCGAGGTAAGTAACCAACCCAAATGCCAAGCCTACAATGGTCATTTACGTGAGGTGGTTGCTTACAATTGGTCTGACAACTATTGGTCTGACGCCTATTTGTCAGACCACAAATGAATCTGTAAAGCCTGAAATTCATTGTAAATGTATGTGCATAAGAAAATAATTTATCTTGGTGCTTCAAAAAGATTTCCAGAGTTGTAGCTTAGAAAATAGTTTCGCTACTACAGCTTTCATTGAGCCAGTCATAATTTTTTTGCCAGACATCTCGGGAACAACATTTTCATCTCCAAATGTTTGTAATACCAATAATGTCAGGCTTCAAAGCCTCATGTTTACAAGATGGCAGACACAACACACAGAAAGAGAACACACTAAAAAAGTACAACAAACAAGATTTTATTTCAATTACTGAACTTGTTACAGTGACACCGATACTTAAGATAGTCAGGAGTTTGTTCCAAACTTTTCATTTAGATGGTTTCAACTGGTTTTGATATCGAACTATTTTATGTGGGTAACCTAAAAAACGTTCATTGTCATCTACTGAGTGATTGCCCACCAAAATCCAGATCACCTGTTTCTTACCTGGAAAATTTCACTGGCAGCTGGCTTTTAGCAACAACCCTGGTTTTCAGTATGTCTAGTGCAATTTCCAAGTTATAACACCAGCAGTGCTTTAATGAACCAAAACTCACTTGAAAACACTGCGCATGACTTTATCACCTTATCAGGGTTGTAAAGACCTTGTTACTCAATCAGCACTGTACCCATAGTATGTTGGAGTCATGTGGTGCAGGCAATTACCAGAGGTTAAAAACAATAGAAATTTTCAAACCATCAGCCCTAAAACTGTTCGTGACTGCCTTGATTGCTTAAATGAGAATCTAACTACAGTACATGCATGTTGATTTGACAGGCAAAATTTTGGTATTTTGTTTCACTAGAGTTACTCTCATACACATACATGTAGGGAGGTTTGATCGTCTATTGAGTGCATACAATTCTACTTCCAACTCTATAAAGATACAACAGTTAGTTCCAGTTCACCACCTTACCAAGTAAGGATTGCCCATGGAATCTTCTAGCTATACTTAGGCCAGCTCTTAGGAACATTCTGGCAAGGGCCTGGCATATAAAAAGGACAAGGGCAAAACAAATTAAAAGTTATAGGAATAATAATTAACTTTAAGTAATACATGGCGAATGCATGTAACATCTGCATTTTCCTATCAAGATGTTTTCCAAATTTAAACAACTATTGAGTACAACCTGAAACAATCAGAAATAATGACTGGGTTATCATTTGCAACTACTAATTACTTCAGTTAGTTGGAAAAAAGAACACTTAAATGGGTCTTAATAAAACAGAAATTTAATGGGTATTAATTAATTAGTATAGGCAATTGTATTACAGTATGAGTAAGTGCAATTAAGGATTTGTACTATAAGAGATATTTGAAAATTCCTTTAAGGCAAGTGCAATTTGAAAGAATTTTTAAATTTCAATTTCAAAGTGTAGTGTATTTTCTTACTAGTATGAGCGCACATTTTTGTTATATTTAATACTCACTTATTACATGACTGTGAAATAACAGCTACGCAAACATAAATTTGCAAAGCAATTGAAATCTAAAAATTAACAATAAATTGACCTACTCTGCTGATCACAATGAAGAAATTTTGTTAGTCATAAACTAAAAGTAATAATACTGGGACAATACTAAATGTACATAAAAATGTACATCCTGGTATCCATGTCCACATGTAAAGAAACTTATCATTTTAATTCTATTTGCCCAGACACACTCAAAATATTTTTAAATAGTTTATAATGATCAACCAAAGTTTGTAAGTTTACACTTACGTGTATGGCTTAGAATACACCATATAAATAAGTTGTTGTATATTTGGCCAGGAATGCGCTAGATATTGTTTTCAGTTTTGGTTACGATGCCATTGTGTGAGAACATTCTAGGAAACAGGGGTGAAATTTTCGCTCAACAAGAAGAAATCAATTTAATAAGTTAATTTGCGTTAGGAACAATTGATCGTATGTTTCCTTTTGAGATAAATGTACCCACGTCTTTATATGTTAACAAGATTCATAACCCGTCTAGTGGAAAATACAACTTGGCAGTATGGCACGCAATGTATAAATTTACGTTAGATCTTCATCAAGTCGTAGAGAAATTCGGAAAATTACCATCAAAGTACGCTGATGTTCATATGTACATGTAAGCTGATATCGTAAGCTCAGTTTTATAGCTGTGTGTCACCGGAACGAAGCACATTTGTCTTTGAAAACTATCATGAAGAATGCGGCAAGTGATAGTTTGCTCATTGTCTCAATCATTTGATTCCTAAACTGTCTATGAAGTTCGTTACCGCCATTTTGTTATTATTCTTCCGCATGTGTAATTGAACGATTGTTGCTCGTGTGACCGACATAGGCTTACATGTATTGCGGCGACTGGCGCCATTTCAATCACGCTCGCTTAAAGTGTTAGGGCTTAGCAACGACTTATTAGAATGCAAGAACATACAAATTCATTCTTACCTTTAGGGAGTCCTTATAAAGGTACTCCTAGTTAATTTCTCGAGGACAAAAATCCTAAAGAAACGCTACAAGCCCTCTAAAACTAGAAGGCCTGGTAGCTAAGCTAAGGTCAACACAAACAAACCGAGTCAACCAATGAAAAATGCAACCAATCAGCAGTGAACAGATCATTCCCTTGGGTGCGAACCCGCCAAACTTGAATGACTTGAAAAATGGCGCTCTCTTGGAGGAGGGTTGATTGTCAGTGGCACTGATGAGGCCCAGAAGGCACCTCATGCTTAAACTGGGAATGTAAACTCCAGTGTTCCCAGAAGATTATGGCTATGGAAATTTCACGAGATAATGATGTAACCGGTAATGCCCCTGGTGACTTAATCAACGCCGTTCAAGGTGAGAGTATTGTTGTCGAAGTAAATGCTGTCCCTGGAAATGATGTTTCTCTGGTCAACGCAAATGTAAATAACGTTCTTACTACTAGTTCTGTATCTCAGCAAGATACGCCAGATGCTGGGCCTAATAATCATTTTGTGAACGGGGAATCTTATGCTTTTAGAGCAGCTAGAACGTCTGGTTTGGTCGACAACGCCCCAACATTGCCGCCGCGTCGCTCTTTTGCCAATGACATGCCGAAACGCCCTCGAACTGCTCTTTTCACGCCTTCTCGCTTTACGTCTTCTCATTCTGTTTTTGATGCTCTGAAATCTGCTGATATTCCTGCTATCGATATTCAATGTTTGCAACGAAAGCTCAACGGGGAAGTGGTTATCACGTTTAGATCTAATGCCCTTAAAGAGAAATTCCTATCCCTCAACTCCATTACTATCAACGACGAAAATTATGCTCTTCAGGATATCGACCGACCTCTCACCTATCT
>OMLO01002440.1_pt1 | contig 14997 bp, 5 predicted proteins | sample 1674811 | NCBI WGS metagenome assembly OMLO01 (sample SAMN06265003, study PRJEB25207) | coral metagenome | isolation source: Coral host | place: Mexico:La Bocana,Puerto Morelos, Mexico | collected 2008-11-13 | reverse complement strand
AACGCTCGAAACGTCAGCTTCATAACTCGTTACGGTGGCCAATTTACATTTTCAACTTAGTTGATATAACCAAATTCACTCACACACACGCACGGAAAACAAACGGGTATATTACTAACCCACAATGTGACCAGCTCCCAGATGGCTTGATAGCTCATTTGGCAGAGCAATGCAAGTCCAAAGAAAGAAAGTGAAAAGGATATAAAGGAGGTTGTCCCTTTCTAGTGTTTCTCATGATAAAAATTAAAGTATTAATTGTTTACTAAGTATAATTGCACAACTCATCGCACGGTAACAGGACTTAGTGTCGCTCAATCTATTCTTAAAAATGTTCAGATTTTCCGCCTCAGCAATTTCCTTTACTAGATAGATTATTCGACTTATCAGTTATGCGTGTAAGAAAAGAATATTTAAAACTATGTTAAGTTGCGGATGCAAACTTAAGTGGATCTAGTCCATTAAATCTGTTTATTGTCTTTAAACACTCAATAAGCGACAAAAAACAACCTTCTGTGTTCAAGGGTTGGCGATTTGAGGAACTTAATACGTTCTTCGTAGGACACGTCTCACCCAAATATTACCAAGGGCACATCTGGATGCTCCGCGTTGTACAATTCTCCAAGGTGCTTGAGTCTTTTCTTTAAGGTCAGTGTGCCTGACACTTACTCTGGAGAGAAGTTCTCAAGTATTGGACGTACTAGGCTATTATAAAGTTTCAAAAACAACTCAGGATTTTTTGGACCCGCCATTCGTCTTAATTATGAATCCAAGAACACTGTTTGCCTTATTCGCGCATTTGTGTACTTGCATACTCCATTACAGGACAGTGGAAGTAGTGCAAATTCCAAGATTCTTACTAACTCCGGATACAGCTTTCAACTGATTATCACATGATATTTAGATTACAGGGGAGTAAAATCTTTCAATAGCTCTTCATCTTCCTTTGTATCCCTGAGTAAGCAAAATCCCTTCATATCATGTGCAGAGTTTTGTGCAAATTAATATATGAAAGATCATATATTTGAACTGCGGAGAAAGATATGTATTTATGATTGATCATCGCAGTTACACAACTCAATCGATTGTGAAATTAAAGCCTGAGAAAAATTCAGGCCTTAATTTCACAACTGCCTAAGTTGTGTGTATAATGTGTATAACTGCGCCCAAAGAGTTTTGTGTTTGACATAGTGTTTCTTGAAATATCATTTATAAGAAGTAAAAAGTGTTAAGTTGTGTGTATAACTGCGATGATCAATAATGTCTTCATATCTTTCTCCCCAGTTCAAATATATGATCTATCACATGTTCATTAACGTTCTTCATCTTCGATGGGTCTATTACGAACTCACAATGTGACCAACTCGTAGATGGCTTGATAGCTCAGTTGCTAGAGCACTGCACCGGTATCGCAGAGATCATGGGTTCGAATCCCGTCAGGGTTCATATCTTTCTCTGCAGTTCAAATATATGATCTTTCATATACTCATTTGCAAGAACAATGCCGTTACCCACCTGATATAAATATTTATTAGACTCGGTATATTCAGATTATTTCTCGCGACAGGAATTAAAGTGTGACCCATGATGGAAAACCCTTTTAAAACGAAGTTTCGTGATAGCTCTCTTCTCGCGTGCTCGCCCACGCGATAAACCACGCGAGCCTCGCACACTACGAACAGATAGTTTGGCCAATTTTCGCAACTGCGATACAAACAGATCGACCAAAATCCGCGCTAATCCAGCGGATTAGTTGTAATTGCACTTTGGCTGGGCAAAATGGTCTCGGAGAGATGAAGTTAAAAAGACGAAAGGACATGACAGAAACTTCATCGAAAGGAATAACTATTACATTTGCAACCCGGATGGTCAGTATTACATTACGATTTAAAACTCATTATAAACGCATAATATTTGATATGGTATACAACAAAGCGTTTATTTTAAAATATGGGAATTCACGGCTGAGGTTTATCTTTGTGATACCACGTGGGATCATTTTTTTTGAGGTCGTCGAACACTCGATCATTTAAGTTGCAAATAATAATAATAATAATAAACGTAATATCTATAGTGTATAACAGGGCAATGCGGGATCTCTTTAATTTGGATCAGCTCAAAAAAAGACAATATTTATCTGTAATTTATGTTATTTTCTTACCGTTCGAAATATGCAGAACACAAGTAATCTAAAGAAGGATCTTAAAGCTGCGAGGTTCTTTTTGCGACATGTTGAGACTCGCTGTGTCCACAAACGACATCTTCAACAAGGCTTCTACCAAATTCCCTGTGAAAAAGGAATAGGCAATAACATTTTTAACATCTTTGGGTGGTCTATATGCAAAATAGAATGCGGCAAATTAGTTTTCGGCCGACCAGCTGCACAGTGTCCTGAACTTTGTCAAAAGGAAGCCCGTGGTGCGTTGATTGCAATAAATCATGCATAGCCAATGAGATGAAGTAGTGTGTAAACAAAGCCCATCGTTGACAGAAAGAGCAAACTGTCTGCGCTGATTTGAAGCCCTAAAATCTCATCTCTTTCTTCAAGCACATTTAGCATATTTTACCAAAGACTCCGGGCCTACAACCGCGCGAGCAAACAAACCTATTGCAGTGTCTAGCATCGAGTTATGGCGGATGTTGAAGCGTCAAGACACGGCGAGGCCGATGTCGAAGACGGCCGCGACGTTAAAAAACCTCGAAAGAAGCGGTAGGTAGTACATTAGAGTACCAGATCAATCTTGAGTGTTTCAATGCGCTTGTTTCTGTGATAATTATCGAAAAGAGTCACTAGCGCGTAGAGGTCAGGGTGGCTATCTGAGATGGAAATTCGCCGGGCGCTTGCATCTCTGTGTGAATATGACGGACAATTCTATTTACCAATGTTTGTATATCTTAGAAAAGTAGAATATGCGATTACAAGAGGAGCATTAAGCATATTGGTTTAACTAAACTGGTGCAGATATCACGACCACCGATAAACGCCTTCGAAATAGATTTGCTAAACGTTTTATTGAAATGAGCCTTGTTAGCAAAATACAAAAAAGAAGCAAAATCTCGTGAGTTTAGCGAAAACACGAGGGAGATTTCAATACTAGACTCTACATTCAAAAAGTATGTTTATTGTTGCGGATTTATTGCTTTTCTGTCTTTCAAAATTTCTCCACAATTTGCAATTTTAGGTACTGGAAATACACGGTCTACCTAATTGACCTTTCCCGCAACAGTAACTCATATTTCGATTAATAATTCGCCAGTATTTCGTATTTATTAACTGCTTGTGACATTTTAGCATACTGCACTAGTTTACGAAGTAAGCGTTTGAACAAAGACTTTGTAAACACAAAGCTTACAAAGATTGCTGGATTTTTAAGTCTCTATAATGGATGAATGACGCAAATTTGTCATAGAGAACTACAATAGCTGTCTCCTAAGCTAAGCCTTGAACAAATTCCAAGGTTATCAAAGAACTTCACACCAGAAGGAAAGTCGAGTGTTAAAGAAGTTACATGTTATCTCAAATGTGGTTTAATGAATAACGCCTGAGCGAATTGTTTTTACTCAATATGCTACTGAATTTGAATAAAGTAAACAAAATTACCTTTTTAGCACTCATAAACAGTTTGGGTAAATTGGAGGTAAAACAATTAATTAACAAGAAAAAATAATCATTTTTCAGACAATTGTCGGTTTTTCGGAATCTTCCAAGATTTGTACTTGAGAAGAGCGTGGACGAATTCTCGATTATTGCAAACTTCTTTAATATTCGAGGCTTGCAAAGAAAACGTCACTATAAATTTTGGCTGCAGAAATGATAAGTCTAACAGGTTAAAAACTTTTTTTGTGATAACTATGATAACACATACCATTTCCTGACGTTTCTTCAGTCATAAAACAGAAAGAGCGCGGTATAATTATAAACTATTTAAGCTCAAATGAAGAATCCATGATTAAGTCGTAAGAATTATTTTGTTTCTTAGCTTGTCTCTTATAGAATATAAAAAGATTTAAAATGGTATATTATAGCTTTGAAAACCGCAGAAATTTAATCATCTGTCGGTCATTTCCGGTCAGTAATCCCGCGGGAACTCGTATATTTACACGAGGCTTCGTGAGTCACGCGTGACTAGGTCCGACTGCAGCACTTATGCTTTTGCAACCAGCGAGCGAATGTACCCTTGCATTGGGCTGGAGGTAGAAGGATGCGGGTGCTTCGGGAAGGGATGACGGGCATTTTTCTTTTGTCTTTTACATGTGGAAGAAGCATGCCGTTTTCGGAAAGTTTCTGCAGTTTTAGTCTCATAATTTACATCTTTTGAAGCTGAGCATAATCACTTTTGAGACGCGAGAAGCGAGATAGTGTACATTTCAATTGGATTCGAAAGGGAAAGAGAGACAGAGATCGTTTAGAATATCTGTCATGGATGTTGTCGCGTATTGACACGCAGGGCCCTCGGGTTGCGTGGGACGTTCGCGCGTTTTCGTGAACGCTGCTATTTTTGACAGAAATTCCTCCCCGATGAAACAGAGCGATTGAATACATTGCTGATGGTGTGTATTGCAAGTTTGTTCTTGAGTGATATTTACTGCTAGTGCCACTGTTAAAGAAAGTAGAGAAACAGAGTATACAATGTTTGTAATCACTTTGTAGACTGTTGTGAGGGTCGCGGAAATTTGCATACTTATGTAAACGACACATGCATAAAAGAAATTGGTAGCATTTAACCTTTAAACTATCAATTACAAGCAGGCAGACTTTCCGGCTGTTAAACGCATCTAAAAATATCACCATATTATCAGACGAAAGTGTTTTTCTTTCACGATAAAGACAATTTTCTGTCAACCGATTAAACTACTAAATTGGTAATTTAGCTCGGTCAAAACCTTTTTTCCTCGTTAGTTTTCGAAACAGGAGCAATACCGGACAGAAACCAACGGTTCTATTCAATTTTTTTTTTCATAATTAGCGTATTGTGTAATAACGGCAATTTATCTCGAAGAGCACTAATTGGTCTGTCATTTCACTCGTGACGTTTGTGTGCGAATCTCGCGAATTCTGTCATTGTTATCTCTTTTTGCTAGCACCAATTGCAACTTCACAATCAGCTTTCGTGCAAGCAGTCAGATACTAGAGATCTCTGATAGCATGCGTATAGATTACATAGACAGATGAGAACGTACAAAATCAGACAGAAAAAATAAATAGGTTTCTGCTGAAAGGTAGGGATTTAAGTTGCGGTGATCACCGACTCAAAAACGCTTTTTTGTACGCCAACCGGCGAAAGATTGCCTAGCATCCTGTCAAAACGTCCGAATGCCTCTGGCTATTTATTAAAAATAATGCATGGGAAATTTTAAATTTACCTAATTAAACAGAAAGGAAATCAACTGATTGGAACTATTTCGAAACACAAATAAATTTATTTGTATGACGTGAAATGGTAAACCCTGACGCAATGAGTTGATTACGCTCGGGTCAAATATGTTATTACATTTTTTTCTTTTTGATGGTCTTCTAGCAGATATTTTATGGGTATAACTGGAATACAATAATGCGTGTGTTTTACAATTTAAACTTGTTTCAAATAAACCTAGTATTGACACAGTTGGACTGGAAATCTTATTTTCGCTGTAGAAAAGCCATATACTGAGCAAACAAACCGTTTCCGGTCAAAGGATTTACTTGCCTCGAACGCAAGTTTCAACCCAACATTTAGCTTTTTTTTACATGTAAAAAAAAGCAGTTATGCAGTTTTGCAGCTGTTATTACAGGACAAAATATCTATCCAAATAATCATACACAGACTGATACCACGTAATCAACGTTGGCAAATACGTGTTTTAAACCAGATCACGCATGCAGTTTCATGCGAAATTTTGAGAGTAAAATAATGGGAATAAATTGAGCAGATTGACGGAAATCAAGGGAAATCGAGTTTTCTGGACAATCTCTAAATAGAATCACCGAATGCAGCTTTAAATGTGTTGTTTTGAAAATAATTAAGCCCCGAGCTAAAGCAATTATGCTCAATTTAGCTAATTTCTTAATTTAATTCCTCTAAATTAGAAAATTGCTGTTCATTTTACAAATGTTTTGGGGTACAAGAATAAATTTCATAAACAACATGATATTTAGCACCGATAAGATGCGAAATAACAAAATATCGTACCGAAATGGTTAAAAACATGACTCCTGATGGCAATTTGCAGTGATGCTCTCGATAAATAGATTTTTTAAATTTGCATTATATTTTTCGAATTACGTCAAAAACGCCCCGCACCCCACCCTCGATAGTATCACGCGTTCTTAACAACACATCCATGCAAGAAAGTATGCGACGGTTTTGAAGTCGAAGATTTATAATAAGTGTCGGTAAATAAGCGAGGATTCGAGGTGTGTTTGTTTAGCTTACATCGTCAAGCAAATGCCACTCGTTCTTGTATACGGCCTGGCTATTCTCGCGGGTGACTTCGATGCATTGCGCTAAATGTTTTCCTGATTTTTCCTGCTCTAGAATGCCGCTGTTTGGGAAGAAGAAATTTGACGAGAAAATCACCAAGAAGTACGAGTTTCGAGAAGTTCTGGGGACGTAAGTAGCCTCCGAAGTTATCTTCCTTTGTGACAGATAAATTGACATTGCTTGCAGCAATGCCATATGGGTTTACAACGCGCCGCTTCGCGTATAGTGGACCGTTTATTATAAGTTATATCGGTGCACATTTGCAATTAATCTAAATATTTCGAGTGAACTTCGATTCAAAACCTACTGAATAAACCTTTTCGTTTCAGGGGCGCATTCTCCGAAGTTGTCAAGGCCGAAGAAAAAGAATCCAGAAAATTATGCGCTGTAAAGTGCATCAATAAGAGAAACCTTTCGGGCAAGGAGGAAGCGGTGGAGAACGAAATAGCTATATTAAAGAAGTGAGTCAATTACTAATAAAGGCTTTGCAATATCGTGATCAATAATGGCTAGTCACTGAGCCAGAAAATATTTTCGTGTTGCACGCTTATGTCGATGCGATACCGCGAAGTCTGCCTTTTGCTCGATTACATGTTCTTTGCACAGTCATATAACTGATTATGCTATTCTCTTATTGTGCCTCCAGAGTGAATCATCCAAACATCATTAAACTGTGGGAAATTTTCGACAACAAGACCCATCTCTATTTAGTCATGGACTTGTAAGTACAGATATAAGTTTCCAAATGTGTTAACGCTCTTAAACTTCGCATCGTGTTTCGTTTTGAATAATGGGCTCTTTCATAGCCAAATCGGAAGAGAGATAATTACTCAAGACTGTTTTGATATTCAACTCATACGAGGCTTTAGGCAGTGGTGATCAAGTCAGTCGATTTCCTTGTCCGACTCCCAGGAAGGTTGAAAGCGAGGAAATTATTTTTTTTCTTTCTGACATCGCAGCATGTGTTCTGTTGACTCAATTTATATGATTTTGCAGTTTCTTCATTTGCTGTTGTTGTGAAATTCTCGTGACAAAAAAGACAATTATATTTTATGGATATTGTGGGTTTGAAGGTGCGATCGTCTTCGATTTCTCTCACTCAGATAGATACTTTTTGCACGCCATGCCCTGTTGTAAGGAATATCGGACTTTTAAAAGTAACACGATCCGCGCGAACACGCGTTCTTGAATCAAACGAACAGCACCAAAATGGTTGAAGTATAACCTCAACCTACATTGAAATGGCTTTAGGATCTGTCATTTATTCGTTACTCGCTCCTTATTGTTTTCACTTCTATGTGGAGTGAATGACTTTCAATCCCAAGGGGCCCTTGCTAATAGGCAGTTAATTTGGACCGGTGAAATACATCACAGGTTGAGCTGTCAAGAAAAATAGAAAGGTAAACAGAAAAGAGCGATACCAAAGTCTGCATCGACGCGCCATCTAAGCTTTGAGGAATTTTTGCCGGATAGAATGAATATCATTTGGACGTTAAGCTTTTTTTTTTACAGTGGTAAACAGATGGTTGTTCGAATTGAGTATAGCACTCTTCAAAGGCAGATTGGAACATTTTCAGATAGCAGGAAATGATTTAGAAGCACTGGCTCTTGCAGCAATCTATCTCATCGGAGCCATTGAACTATTTGTGTGGGTTGTCCTTGCGGGGGCGAAAGCAAACTAAATATCAAATGCAAGTTGCGTCGAAATATAATACAGATTAATCTGTTCACTGCGCGATTGAAATGTATTATACACTGTTGATAAGATAGCTCGTAAAGACTGATTTATTGCTTTCTTTGATCTCGGCAAAAAACTCTGCAACGTTTTCAGGCCAGCCTCTTTCTCTAAGGCTGATACTATGTGTTAACTCATTTAAATGCGTTACAACTTCTCTTTCAAGCGTATGTTAATAAATGATCGAATTCAACCGCGGGGTCGGCAGCTGTTCTGAGAAGCTCGATATTTTATTCAAATTTCTTTTTAATTGCACCTGTAGAAGCTCCCAAGTAATGATTGCAGCAACATGCTTAGTTTTAAAAAAAGTTAATTGTAAGATCTGATCTTATGTGTAAATGGACAAAGTAAGACTATTACTTCTTATTTATTTTTAATTATGCTGAATAATTTATTAGCTGCCACATTTAGGTGTTCTTTTCGAGAGCAAAATAGTAAGAGGGGGCTTCATCATATCTTTTCTGCTAAAATCACATGTCATGAATTATAATAATTTTGCCTGTGAGGTGTTGGGAGGAGATAGCCTGGTGGAGCTAAGAGGGACGGCATGGTGAGGTGTCACTCTGTCTCTAATTCAGATTTACCGAAACGACTACCATAAAGAAAAAGAAAACCTGGAGCAAGGAGAAAAGAACATTTTCAACTTATTTTCATTTTCAACTTACTTTCATTTTAATGTAGTTTACAGTTGTCTATTTATTTTATACCAACAAGTACCACAAAATAGGTCTCTGCTTGCAGTGAGATTTCTACTTGCAGTGAGATTGCAGTGAGAAAAAGCACAGGTGCATTTTTCTTAGGCAGGGGTGCACCATGTTATACTTCAACACTGATGAACCAAATATTTTTTTTTGTCGCAGAAGACCTGTGATGTTAAAAAGAGGCATGTCATTTCATGGGGGGCGGTGTGCAGCAGCCTCCTCCTAAATCACCCTTGCTACCAACTACTTAAATACTTATATTAAATTTTATATTGCAGGGTTCAAGGAGGAGAACTATTTGACAGGATAGTGGAGAAAGGAAGCTATACAGAAAAGGATGCCAGTGACCTTATTCAACAAATTCTAGGAGCTGTTGATTATTTACATGGGCAAGGAATTGTGCACCGTGATTTAAAGGTTTGTTGAGCGTGTACTTATTTAATAAGCTTTGTTCTGTTGTAAGACAAGCAAAGTTATCAGAGAACAGAATATTAGGGATGTAATTGATTCATAGAAAGGAGGTAGGATCTGCATGGGAGGCACGGTGGCCTCCTAGTGAGCTTGACTCCGGATCGAGCGGTCTGGCCGGGGACATTGTGTTGTGTTCTTGGGCAAGACACTTTACTTTCACAGCGCCTCTCTCCACCCAGGTGTATAAATGGGTACCGGCGAATTTAATGCTGGGGGTAACCCTGCGATGGACTAGCATCCCATCCAGGGGAGAGTAGCAATATTCCTAGTCGCTTAATGCTACAGAAACCGGGGTAAGCTCCGGCCTGATGGGCCACTTAGGCTCGTATGCAGACTTTACCAGGATTTTTTAGGTCTGTCTTGAAATGTTATTCTCTCACAAGAGGTAACAATGCTTACAATGCATTATCTCCTGTCAGTGATATTTTTTTGACTCAATACCCCAAAAGGTCCCATTGTAGACCATTTCAAGGCTAATCACCGTAGGAGGTACCAAAACAGTATTTTTAACCTGCCAAAGGTATGATGAGCACCCCTGTCACCCCTCCTCGATTAATTATCTCTCTGGGATGTACTGCAATGAAAAAATACATGCTACGTCCTTGTTGACTGAACCAGAGTACATTAACATGCGAGACTCAGGGCTCAAAAAAAATGTGGTCCAGGCATCTGTGAAAAGTAGATTTTCTTGCTGGGCAAGTAACTTTTCATTCTCACTAGCCCAACTGGCAATACCCATTGTTAGTTATGTACAAATTAAATAAAAAAAGGAAACTACTGTAAGACTTGCTGACGCTAAGCAAAATTTGAGAGCTGCTTGTCAGAAGGCTGAGCTGGAATCCAAGTTGGGTTTTAGCCCTCACAGCTGACTGTCACTTTGCTATGTGGCATTGGAACACAGGAGAATTGAAGTAGTTTGAGTCCTTAATTTGCACATGCACAGAAAAGAAAAATTATTTATTTACAACTTAGCAGCAATATTGTTTTTCTTTTTATCTGAATGGAAGTTTAATTTCCTGCATGGAATTATTATTAATTCTAATATTCACATTACAGTATATATCAAGTGTTTATATTTGACTTCACCATGTGTGGGCCGTGCAAAATAAACGTTTGGGAACAGAAAGTGTAATGTTAATTTTTATTTGTGGTGAACGAATATTGTATGACTTCTTTGTTTTATTCATTGCAGCCTGAAAATCTTCTTTATTACAGGTAAATATGACATGCCTTTGTTACCATAAATAAAATATATTGTTGTTTCCATCACTGAATGACAATTAGTTGTTTTATATTGAATTGAATTTCTTCCATTTCCTGCATGTATATTTTGTTGATGAAATGTATTGTGAGATATATATTTCATCCAGTATCATGGGACATTACCAAAACCTTGCGAAACTGAAATGCTTTGTGCAACAAATTATTAATAAAAAGCTATAATTTGGTCAGTAGTATCTAATTGTCACTTGATCTGATACATTGGTAATTAAAGTTAAATTTACGTTTAATGACATCAAGAAATGACAGTCAATGACAATGCAGTGTAAGATTAAATTAAGTGCCACTCCAGCTTAAGTGGCACCAGGTTAGCCTGAATATAATTCACTGACTTGACAGTTGTTAGCCTTCAACAGGAGACCATCACTAGGAGTATGCAAGTACCCCATACTCCTGTCATGGCAACCAATCTATTTTAAATTTCAATTTACTGCAAATTCAGCCCCCCCAGGAACCTCAGTGACCAGTGAAAAGTGCAGACTCATTTCACCTGAAGATTACGTTGATGTCCACCTGAAACTAGAACTGACCTATTTTGCAGGAAAAGAAGCCTAAAAATAGAATGGTCTGTAAAAATGTCATGACCCAGGCTTATTATGGGAGTTTCTCAGTTTCTAGCATTCTCCTAGTGATGGACTCCTGCCTTCAATTATTTCAATCTCAATAAACCAAGAGTTCTTAAAGTTAGCAACAGTTTACTAAGGTCTCCAATGAAGAACTCCAGTCTGTTAAGAGCAGGGAAAACCCGCCAGTAAGAACCTACATTTGTTAAGTCTGGTAAAATAGGTAGTTACTGATAATTTAGGGTAAGTAGGTTTTTAATTTCTATAAAGAAGATATATGAGTTGATCACCATAAAAAAATAGACTTGGGTCTCACGCTGTCTGTGTGGTATATCCGCAATAAACCGGAGCACCAAAATAATCTCAACAAAGATGGCGGAACACACTTTTAATCGAAAGCAGCATGGCCACATTTATATACCAAATATGGCATATGCACGTCACAGCATACAAGAAACTCAACAAGAAAAATCTAACAGTTTGGTCCATGAATTCACAAAAGTATTATGCACAATGTATTATCTTTTAAATGTAAATTTGCAATCTCAAAGTCACACCCCTAGGTTAAAATGTTTATCATAATTCAACTGTTACCCACTCACATATAAGAACCTGCTTGATCTTGTTTGGCTAAACAGGTTCTTAATATATATTTTTGGGTCTGGTAAATTTCTGCTAGCAGGTTCTTAAACCACTAGGTTCTTACAAATGCCATTAGTGGGTATTTTACATGTAACTGTCAGTGCTGTTGCAGACTGGCTCACAAGCCGCTCTTTAGGGATGGGACCGATACAGCAATGGAACTCAAGCCTAGCATTTCCGGTGACTTTCTTTGGACATGTAGCTAATTATTTATTTAATCTGTGTTTTTGCTCAACTTAACAGTCCTGATGAAGACTCTAAAATAATGATCAGTGATTTTGGCTTGTCTAAGACAGAAGAAGATGATAGTATGATGGCCACAGCTTGTGGGACACCTGGATATGTCGGTAGGGTCATAGAAATTAAATTACTGCAGAATATGACTTCCAAACATTGCATTCTATATAGAAGGCATGTTTATGACTAGTGTCAAGCAAATTTTGTCCATCATTAGCGTGTATGTCTATCAGTTTGTACAGTACAGATGAAGGAGTTTCAAAATGCTCTGACTCCACTACAAGTTTGCAAACTTAATCAAAATTTGTCCTATTGTACCTGTCAATTGAAATAAATTTAGAATTCCGGACTCCTTGGGATAATGAACAACTTAGTTAAAATTTTGTTGAATACATTAAAATTGCAGTTATAAGAGTAACTATTTTATTGTATTTTCAGCCCCCGAGGTTCTTAAACAGAAGCCTTATGGAAAAGCTGTAGACTGTTGGGCTGTCGGAGTTATTTGTTACATTTTGTAAGTTATATGGTAATGCTCAATCTTGTTAACCCGTCATGTAATAATAACAAAGGAAATGATAGCCTTGTTGAAGTTTGATATATCTGATCATAATTGGCATTAAGATTTTCTTGATTTTTTTTTCTCCCTAATCTCCTTAGTTTAATGTACATTGAAACACTCCTCAGACAAAGTTTTTTTTAAGAATTTGTTCCTGTACAATGTAGCTTAACCTCTCTTCCCAGTGTGAACCATGATAGAAAAAACAAAAAAACCAGTTACTTTTGTTTCATGTATTACTTAATAAACCCTTCTTTCAAAAAAAGATTAATTTTTAAACCAGCTGGAAATATCACCCAGTTATGAGGCAAATGGCAGACATTCCCAGACCAGGAAACACTTTTCATGTGTGATCACAGTATATTGAGTAATAAATTATGAAGCAGTAGGTCAGATCATTTATCATCAATAACTCCTTTGCAAATTAAACAATTATTGCTTTCCATTATTTGCATACAGTTCATAAGCCAACCTCATAATTATTTAATTTAGAAAGACCACATACAGATATTTATTTAATGCAGATTTTTTCTCTCATTAAATGTGGGAGTTTCCTGTGGCTTTGGTTTATTTTACATTATTTTGTGAAAATTGTATGGCTTATTAAAGGAAAATTTCTGTAACTAATAATTTATAATTTATGTAACTGATAAAATCTATTATTTTAAGTTGTATGTAAAAGAGTTGGTCAGCTGTGAGCTCCTTTGCTGAAAAGCAGCTGGTGATCGAGTGTAGAGCAGGAGAGAGAGGGGGGGGGGGGGGGGGGAATCTGTGTGGGCTTTGGGGTGATCTGAATCAGAATCAGTGAGTCAGTGATCCAAGATCACTCAGATCATCATACGTCAAGGAAACCGATATTCAATCTACTCTGATTCTTCAGACTTCCCTTGATACATCATGATCTTGGATCAGTTATCCTGTTCCCGATCCCTGTATGGCACTGGCCTGAAAATGATTGACTGAAACTGATTGACTAGTGTTTTTTGCTTTTTGTTTTTGGTTGCAGACTTTGTGGTTATCCTCCTTTCTATGATGATAGTGATGCAAATCTGTTTGCGCAAATCATGAGGGGGGAATATGAATTTGATTCTCCTTATTGGTAAGCCATGCTATCAAAACAAACAGACATTAATAATGCGCTATCTAGTAGATTCTTGAACACAGTCTAGCTATGGTACCTTGTCGCATGCACATAGATCTGATTAAAGTTATCCTGTTTGCCTGGAAACTGGAGTAAAATACAAGATGCAATGACAGAACTACTAAAACGTTTATACGAGTGTAACCATAATTTTCTCACCGCCATGTATATGAAGTGCAGACCGCCATGTTGGCTTGGATGATCTCGTACCCAGTTCTTTTAACTCTTTCCTTACCGCACGTCATTCTCGTCCCCAGAGCCTCCATTTCTTGTAGTCACGTGGTCGAGTAGCACTGGCGACGAGAATGAGTCAACACCCGCCGCACCATGCGCATAACAACCTGGTGAATTTTTGGAAAATATATCCAAATTAAAATCACGGTCTGAAGCGTTAGGTCGACGCAAGAGTGTATTGGGCAAATACCGTTATGGTCACTTGTGTAGTACCGCAATGGTTTCGAGACCAATTGATGGAGAAACCTTCTATAGCAGTATTTTAAGTACTTAATCTTGTCTGCCTAATTGACTACTTATATATTTCATTTGTAGGGATGAAATCTCAGATTCAGGTAGGCAGTTTTCAACTTTGTTTTGTCTGTGTATGGTATGTCAATGTGTCCTAAACCAGAAGGTAGAAAATTCGCTGGTTCCTACTCCCTAGAACAACCGAAAGCAAGGCATGGCTTTGACAGCTTAGGCAGCAATATAGTTTCCTTCGCTCCGACTATTTAACGAAACATGTAGCAAGACTTTGTCAGGTGTGTCGTAAACGTAAGATATTGAGTTTTTAAAATGTATGTGAATATCTGATTTGTTTACCCACGGAGCCCCCAGAACTCGTTCATTCTGTGCATTCCAGAATCGAATTGCAATTTGGAAATGTTGGTTTTTGAGAAGAGAGGAAAACGGGAGTACCCGGAAAAAGAGCTCTCGGAGCTGGGGCCCGTTTCTCGAAAGTCCCGGAAACACAAAACCAATTTTAATTCACCTGTATCTAAAAGCAGAGAGGTGAGAATATGTGAATGAAACAACTCTGTTAGAGATTTTGCTAGGGCTTTCCGGGTGCGAAAACGTTTCAGGACCTTCGACAAACGGGCCCCAGAGGAGAGGAACCAACAACAAACTCAACCCACATCTTCGCGACGTAGAAAGGAATGACAAGGACGCATCAAAACCAGTCGCTACACATTTTAATTTACCTAATCATTCTAA
>OMLO01002439.1_pt1 | contig 14997 bp, 7 predicted proteins | sample 1674811 | NCBI WGS metagenome assembly OMLO01 (sample SAMN06265003, study PRJEB25207) | coral metagenome | isolation source: Coral host | place: Mexico:La Bocana,Puerto Morelos, Mexico | collected 2008-11-13 | reverse complement strand
AATATAGCGTCATAACCAGAGTATTTCCACCAATCAAAATGTTCCATTCTTATATTCACCTCTGGAAATTAGACTAACACAAATTATTAAAAAGTTTCTGTTAACGCGCGTTCTGATCTTCTGAAACAGCGTGCTAACTTTTTTCTGTTGTAAAACACATGAGAAGCGGTAGAGCACTCACGAAGTAGAGAGAATGACACTCGACTACGTCTCGTGTTTCCCCATATACTTCTTCGTTCTTTACCGCTTCCTGCGCGTGCTTCACAACAGAATATATCTTCTTTCGTGTATATTTGCTAATTACTGATTACACGACAAGATACGGGCAAGCTAAGTTACCTGTTAGGCCGGTTCTATTGATCGACTCTGTTATCTATTCAATAGGAATTTTCAGTTACAATCCAGGATGGGACTATTTAACGATCGATACAGGAAACAAAACAAGAACCCCATTTATCAGGGTAACTGGAAGTGATTATCAAGAAGTCGTAAAGAGCTATGTTGGCTGCTCAATCGAACGCGAATTCATTCACAATGGATCCTGTTGGAAATACCAGGTCGCTCGCTTCAAGTTTGACAGCAACATTGATATACGAAGTCATATTCGGATCATAGGAGCCAACGCTCTCTCGTTAGTTGGAGAAAACATTTCTATAGAAACAAGCGGAAAGCTGCAAATTGAATCAAGCGCTATGCGCCCGCCTTATGGAGAAGCAAGTTTTGTTGGGGGCTTCGTCGCAAAAATTGGTGGAAATGGTCAGTACACAAACGCCTTAAGTTTAATTGTCTTTATAAATACCCAGTAACGCTGCTTACGTTGCCTAAGATCCACTAAACAGCGTATTAGTTGTTTTCACCCTGATAAGTCCGAAATTGTCTTGCATATTTGTTGATTTCACTGGTTGGAAAAAGCATTCATTTTTTAACGCTTTGGAGTACTAACACCAACGTTGATGGTGTATACAAGAAGAATTGCCAGTGAGTAACATTTGATGATCCAACAGGTAAGATTATTTCATCATTCACTCATATATTAAATTTGGCGCGTTCTCTGAAGCGTATATAGTTTCATCGCTGGCTGCCAATAGGAGAGGCTGAAATTGGTTCTGAAGTTAAAGAAAACCCTGTTTTTTTCGCCTTCTTTTCCTACAAGAAAATGCGCATAAAACTACTTCTATATGTAGCCTGAACTTTTGATTTTAAATTTTCCATTCAGCTTTTGGGCAACACATTGCTGTAGGGTCACTGATGCATTTTCAAAAGTTTTCAATGAGCTTCTAGTACTATACACGGCACAGTTTGCTCTCAGTTCATCGATCTCTGATAGTTAAGGCTATATTAATTTGTCCTGCAGGATTTCCTTATGGTGGACCTGGTCGAGGTATTCATATCAATGGAGAGTTCGGAGGAGCTGGGCATGGCGGTCATGGAGGAGGAGACAGCGGCCTATCTAATGGCAATCCATATGGTCTTAACGATACAGACCTCTATCTGGGTGGAAGTACAGGTATAGTCCCGCATAGTCTCGCAGCAGCGCTCAACTTGGAAAACCGTATTCGTTGTTAAGCGTTATTTAGCAGTCGTGTATCAGTGCAGGCCGGACACAACGCTTGGTAGATTTGACAATTGCTTGACTTGCATTGTATCGAATATTGTCTAGTTGCCGTGGCATACAATTATAGTTTTTGCCTTCCACAAACAGAGTGCGAAGATGGCCCACCTTTTCCCTAAGGTGAAACTGTTTTTAGTCCTAATTTTAATAAAACATAGTTAAATATATATCGAACTTGCGTAAGAGTGAAATATTGCCTAATTATATGCGCTTAGATTTTTTCAGTATTTCCTTACTTTCGGTTAGCGAATCAATAGCTTAATATTTGTATCTTTCGGCTTCTTTCATTCACTCATTCGTTCACTTATTTATTCAATCGTTCATTCATTTATGTTCAATCCCATTAAATATCAACGGGTGATATTAGGAAGGACCGTCCATCACTTTGCGTTTTTTGACGTTACTCTCTGATAACGAACTTAACTTCAAACAACGTATGACCTCAGTTTGTAAAAATTGAACAATCGGTTTACTGTAATGACTAGATTGAACAACCTTCTCCTTTCTCTTTATAGCACGGAACGTGTTTACAAAAGCATTTATCCTACCTCACTTTTACTACTGCTCCATACTGTGGCACGTATTCTGCGGTTTACATTTTTAAGACTGGTACTATGAGTACAGTGTTTTACTCATAAGAACAGGAACTATAAAGTTGGCAAACAGGCCATATGATTCTCTCTGTTTTTAAATATATTCAGTTTTGTAAATACCATAAATACTTGAAATATTTGTTTAGTTTGCGATCCGGCAATTATTTTAACTCTATTTAAAATATATACAACTAATTGTGGGCTTAATGATTATTTTAGTTACTAGGCAACCACATCATGGATCAATTTCGCACTGCTACAGATTTTAAAATCTTTCGCATAGTAATTTTGTCTTGTAACATTGTGTAAATTTATCTACTTTGTTATAATTTTTCTTTCATAATTTCTAATTTTTAACGTTCGAGGGTAAATACAATTTATGATGGTTATATTGATATGATTCACTTTCTATTACCTCAAGGAGCTTTTTCGGGATCAAAACTACCTGGTGCAGGGGGACCGGCAATAGAACTAGAAGCGAGTGGGAAAATAGAGATACGTAAGTACATTCTAACCATTTGAACTCAATGCGTAATAAATCTTCATTATGACAATATATGTTAGCTGTTCGGTGTTTTCCTTGCACACAGTATCTTCCTTAGATCTTTTCTCTTGCATCAGGTGGTTCTATAGATGCGAGTGCTATACCAGGGTCAAACACTGCGTTAAAAGGCAAGGAGATGATAGCAGGGAATTCAGGAGGTTTAATAAGACTTCTGGCTGAAAGGGTAAGAATACAAACCCGTTGTGACGTCACTGATGTCATTAAACATGATGGAATTCATAAGCTGTTTATGATATAAAGCTACATCGTTTTCTCTATCAACAATAGATCTCTATAAGTCAGCGAATAGTCATCGAGACGCAGGCATCCGAGCTGACTATCGCAAGTGGGAAACAAGAGAAACTAGTGTAATTGTGTTGGCGTGTTAAGTAGAAACTCTAAAATGGTCACAGTCCCAAACCTAGCGATTTCCTTCCAAGATGCGGTCGTACTCTATCGTCGAAAAGACACTAACAGAAGACCCAGTTTCGAAGATTTCCAATGCTGATAATCGAGTCGGTCTTTTATTAGGTTAATATTTCACAAGGAGCAAGGATATCTGTCAAGGGAAATAAAGAAAAATGTGGAAATTCTTGTAGAGCCGGTGGTGGAGGTGGAGGGATTGTTCAAATCATATCAAGATCTGGTTTTATAGCCCCCCACGTCATCAGTTTGGGCGGTCGAAGCGGTGGTCACAGAGGCGCGCCAGAAAATGGATTTTTGTACATAAAGGGTAAGTATAGTAGCACCCTACAAGAAAATTTGATTTGTAACCGGATTTCAGAGAATGAGAACTATAGAAGTTAACACACTTCATTTCTGGATAATTGAAACAAGGTCTAAAGATATCTCCATTCTATGAGTAGAGGGTCGAATCTTTCAAAATCTATATCTAGTGCTGTAATTCAAGCTAACATTTTTCTGATATTTCATAGTCATCAGTCCATAGCCATAAGCTACTGAGAAATAACTAAGTCCAATAGGTTTCATTTGTAGGTGTAAGAGACGGACGTTTTGATACATTTCCTAATGCACCGTTCTCATGGGATCAAAGTCATTTTTCAACAAGGACGCTGCCCTCCTCTAGCAGGGCAACCATCCAGCAAAGTACACTAAAGAGCCAACTGCCAGTGCCTACTTCTCGCTTAAAAATAGCTAACAGTGCTACCTCAACAGTTTTACTGATCCCGACATCAACACTATCTTATTACGGAGCAACATTAAACATGACAACAAATTATGTACAGCATAGTCCAGGCCCTTCACAACGGTTTTCTTCAGCTCGTAAAGTAAGCAGTCCATCACTACAACATCATCAACAGTTTACATTCCCAGGCACTGAAGGTAGGTACATCAAACTAAGCTAGTCATGACGAAGTAACTTCACTGTCAGTGATCCTTCGACGCCAAGAGAAACCACTTTCTCATATTCCTTATAAGAAATCTCGCATTATTTATTACAAGTTACTGACAGCTAACTATACAGAAATGCTATAAGCCATTAGGATGTTCCGTAGTCCGTAAGAGATTCAAAGACCACATACTCTGACAGACCACCAAACAAATTATGAATATACAGGCTAAAATAACAGGAATTCAAGTAACTAAAGACTTAAGTAATTGTGTCGAACCTAAGTAATACGATGACCTTTACGCATGTTTGTTGTTGAGTTGCAAAAGTAAAGTCTTTAAGTAACTCAAAACAACGATTTCAACAGGTCGCATCACTCCCCCAACAATATTACTGATTCCCACATCAACGCCGCCTTTCCTGAATAGTGCAGCATCAAACATGGCCACGAGCTATGTACCACAAAGTTCAGGAACTCCCTTACATGCTACAGTGTCAACCAGTAATGGTAGGTACATGAATCTAGCAAATCTCACTGCCCCTTTCTAATATGTTGAGGCCTCCACGAAACTCAACACTCTCATGTGTTCGTTATTTATGAGAAATCTCTCATTTCATTCGCCGAATATTCTACAGTAATATCCTGATAATAACTTTCACAAACTTTGTGTAGATAACAATTCAAAAGTCTTTTAAAAACTTATAGCCATGATTTTAAATCTTGTTCGTGCAAACTACACCAGAGCTGAAGACGATTCCATGACTTCATTAGTTTTTCCGCAATTTCCTTTTTACGACTATTTTGCAGAATGCGAAATAGGAGTTAAGTGAGCAAGCGCGAATTCACTCGCTTGGTCGGTCGGTCGATCGGTCGATCTTTCCTTTCCTGGGTCGTAAACTTTTGTTTGTATTTCCGCTGACCAATTCACAACTACTTGACTTGACGAAGAGAAAAATTTCGTCGAATGGTACGGTAAATGTGAAACATAGTAAAGCAATGAGTGATGAATTGAATTGTTTAAAAAAAAACCTAGAAAGCATTTGTTGTCCTAGTTACGAAATAAACGCGGGCTCCTGGCAAGCATGGATTTTAATAACATGATGCATGCAATGCATGAATATCGAGCAAAATAGTAAATTATTATAAATGGGGAGCACTTATTAGCTTCTTGGGGAAAAAAAAGAAAAACCACGTTGAAGGAAAGGAAAAAAAAAATCGTGCGTTTGCCCGCCCGAGGCTTTAACTCTCGCCGTTCACGCTTTCCAATATAGTACACCAACGCATTGACCTAACTTAGCACATAGGTGCGCAAAGCGTGTATGTCTCTAGAGCGTTATCATTTAAAGAGGTTTAAATAAAGGACAGAAGAAAGAAATTAAGTTTTGCAACAAAACCAAAATATTTTCATCTTTTCTGCTTATACTGATGCATGTACTTCATCATGCAAAATAGTCGTAGCCTCAAAGAGGCCTTTGATTTAACTAAGGTTATGTATGTCTAAACGCTTCAGGTCCACCTTTAAAGAAGGATAATGTTGAGAATTTACAACAACTTCTTGATCGAGTGAAGTTATTCAAGGCAAGTCTGCGTTTCCTTTATACCGTCGTGTTCGTTTCGTTTCCTGAAGCAATGCCATTAACTGTTTTTACTGTTTTTATACTATTGATTATATGATCTCTTCTGTAAATCTATTGTAGTGTAAGTCTATTGTAATATTTTTATCTACAGCAGGGCTATCTTTTGAAATCGAGGTCCCTATAAGATTAAGTCTATTTATCATATTTGATGTCTTTAAGGGCAAAAAGAGCTAATATTAATGATGGTAATTGAACTTCCGGTAATGCAATTTGGTCTGATTTGGCGTGATTTCAAAAATTTCAAAATCACAAGTATGATTTCAGACAAAAAAAGTTCACGACCCGAAGTTCAATTGCCACTGTATTACATCCATTTTGAAATCGCGCAATTTAATAGCCTAAATACAAGAACTACAAGATTTTGGTCAGTACCTTTATATATTGAGTCAGTAGCCGAATTGCCAAAAAGCGAAACCAGAAATGAGTTTGCGTTTCATTTTGAAAACATGTCAACGACATGTCAACGTGATGTGATTGCGTCATGTGATTGGTTGTTTTGGTCTACTGTCTTATTCTCATTGGCTGAGAAAAAGATGTGACTTGTGAATAAATCGTACCGCTGACAGCCAATCGGATTGCAAGGATAACCAATAAATTCAAAATTGATTTAATACATATATTAATGGCCTTGCATGAACTCTAATTGTTTAACTCATGAATAAACTTGTAGTCACGTTTTGCGAAGATGTAATACTCTCGTATTTGTCACAATTATCATTATCACATTTTTTCGTTTTTATTAGAACATAAGCAACATTTCCGATAAAGCTACAGCCATAACAGAGTTCGTGGAATCGTTTGAGGGATTAACATGTGTAGGAAATCTAACAACAGAAATTATAAATATCAGTATTTCGTTGGTCGAAGAGCTTAATACGCTGATGATATCAGAGGGATTGTCTATCAACCAGTCGGAGTTACAGGTGAAATAAAAATAGAATCATACCAGAAATATAGCTATAATATAATGAATGTAAAATCTGCCTGTTCACTTTTCAACATGAAAGGCCACACGGGTTGAAATTGTACGTTCCGACTAACCATTGAAATCGGCATAATCTTGAACTGTGTCCAATTGTCTTTAACTTTATTCCGCTACTGAAATCCTGTTTGAGTTCCTTCGACATTAAAGTTTTTCCTTTAACTTTCAATCATTTTTGACATTAACTTTTAGACTCAGATCTCCGCTTTAGTGACCACTGCTGATGAACTCTTGGATGACAGAGGTGCTACTGCATGGCACGAGAGTGGAATGGTGATAACTTAAACCTTAGACTAACCTTGCTTATCTTTGCTAGCTTCTTTTATAATGGCTGTCCCTGTAGATTGCATTACGAAGAGCAAGAAGTCAACGGTGACCAGTAAACCTTTTTTCTTAGTATAATCATTTTCCACTTTCGATGCTCTAAAAAAGGGTGTTTTTTTCAATGTCTTTTCTAGCAAAATCGTATAATTGCAACTTTCATAATTAACTTGGGTTGTCAGACGTTCTCTGAAAAGTTACAAATACTGATTTATTATTCTGTTGCGCACTTTTAGCTCATGAACCTTGTGGAAGCTCTGGAGAAGACCTCGTCCTTGGCTTTAAATTCTACCGCTATAACTAATCAAAGCATTGTGCTAAGCAAGAAAAATATAGGTAACATCATAGATCACTAGTTATTAGACTTTATTTCTAAGTGTAAAGTGAGTGTACCAATATACCTGCTGGTAAACTAACCCTTCACACTTAAGCTGATTTATGGATCTTCCTTACAGAAATGATCACCACCATAAAAAACCTGGATTCAAACAGCAATTTAACGATTCCTGATCCTAACAGACACGTTCAGTCAACTGGCTCAATAACCTTTCAAGCAAGTGGTTTTTCTGGCGACGCGGGTAAGGATACACTAGGAGGTGAGTGGACATAGAGCCCTGTTATTTAGCATTAATTATATTATTGCACATAAATTCTAAATTGATTATTGTTGTACTCTCACCACGAATGCAATTATTTTAAATAAGATATTTTTAAATAAAAGAAGCAGCTACATTATGTACAGACAATTACAGTTAAGCTTGCATTCTGCGCATCCTTTTTATATATTTTCTCTTCATTTGCCTTTTAAGCGGCACCAGAGTGGCTGCGATCACAACTCGATGGCTAGATTACCTTTCTTTGTATGACCTATTCCCAATATCACTGCACTTGGACTAATACCGGACCCCCGTTCAAAATATGCACTTCAACTAAATTACATTTTCCTGTTACATGTAGCGCGGTACCAAAAATGGCAAGCTAAACTTGACTGAAGAAAAACCACCCAACACTTTTCTTATGCCTCGTAAATTCAAGACTTGAGTGAGAGGCAAAAGCGAGCCCAACAAAAAATGGGTTCTTCTTTTCATGGTAGACATTTTGCTATTTCCAGTCGTCCTGACCACCTTAATAACAGCCAACAATTTATGTGAAGATATGCCATTTCATTGTACTTTTTCTTTGTACTGCACTCTAGTAGTTTTATTGAACATTGGTTTGCTTTGTTTGTTTTACTCAAAAAAAATTAAAAATAAAACAATCCAAGTCTCTGTACATGTGTTGCCTTTTCACTCGAGAGCAACGATTGTTATTTACAGTAATACTCAACCTTCAGGTCGGCTTGCTGTGAGCATGGTTATTTACAAGAACCTAACTTCTCACTTCACAAGCAAAAAAACATCTTCAACTCACAGGTATGTGTAGGCTTTTTGTTCTGATTTATCAGACCTAAAAAAGTGACTTTCCAATTTATCAAAATACAAAAGTGCTGATAATAATGGGAAAGAGGTGGACTTAATTATAGTGCACATAAAATAAAGTGAGGGTTACAATAGTGCTTTAAGATTCCAATTCTATCACGAACATATTTTCCACTGATTAAAAAATATTAACATTACGAATAAAGCCAAACGCTTCTTTATTTGTATTCTTTTCATCCGATATAGAGAGGACTCAGCAGAAGAAATTCTCAATTCGGAGATAATCTCAATCATTGCATTTTTGGACGGAAAGCCAGTCAATTCACTGAATAAAGAAGCGTTTATAACATTTGGAAATAAGGTTTGTATTTATGGCTTTTGTTCACACGAAACTGGCTGGCAAAATATCATACCATTAGATATTTTTAGAAATAAGGACGATTTTTTTTTATTTTTTTTATTTTCTTCATGGTAATCGCAAATTGTAACGGCGCAAGTTGTTATCGGCTAGAGGTAATTACATTGTAGCCAATGGTAGCTCCTGTTGTTTTTCTATCCGGATTCAAGGATGGTTTTGTCACAACATGGAAGGCTGTGGTAAGCATTGAGACTGCTTCACGAGATACACAAACCCTTAACTTGTTGCGAAATTTTATGCGCAACAAGTTGTGAGTTTGATGAACGAGAAGCAAAGCCAAAATTTGTTGCTTAAAGTAGACCCGCTCTCTACTATTCTCAACAACAACTTGATCGTGCAAGGTGAAACTCGAAACATCAGCCAAGTTTTTACTAGTCTTTTGTTCCTGATATTTTAAGATGATGTGACCGCAAGTTTGTTTTTCGATTCTGAGCACGTGCAAGGTGTCGTGGCGGTGTCGTCGTAAATGTCATCGTAGCATAAAGGAAAAGGGAACTATCACACAAGCCAAATCTTTGTTTGTGGGGGGGGGGGGGCTTGGAAATTTCTCTTAAAAAAACGTCGCGCAGAGAAAATGCCAGAAATGAACAAAAGTGCTTAGAGATATGTTGCTCGTTTTTTAAAGCGCTGTCCATAACGAGAGTTTTCAGCTTAACTATTCACTATTCACCTTAACCCAATTAAAAAAAGAATGATATCAACTAAGGTTTTGGAAAAAAAACATTCACCATTTTCACTCATGCAATTTCCGGGCCTCACAGAAACCAATAATGATCACTGCAAACGTAAAAAAGCAAACATCCGCGTTAAGGCCTCTAGGCCTCTTGTAATTAATAGTGGTAATAGGACTGAGTGGAGTTCAATTCGATCTGTAATCATACGAGTGATAACAAAATCGGACGACCGCGCAGCGGGAGTCCGATTTGTTTATCACGAGTATGATTACAAACTGAATTGGACGACACGAAGTCTTATTACCAATTAATCATAAAAAAATTACCAAAATTACCAATTAATCAAGAAAAGAAGAATACCAAGGTATGAAAAGGGAAAATTTACATTAAAAGTTTTTACACTGTTTCTATGGTGATTGAACCAAGGTTGTGATTGGTTGATTTAAACTGCAACTTTAAATGTGATTGGCTTATTGAACTGTCCGATAACAAAGTGTCCGATAACAAACTGTCCGATAACAACTTGACAAAGTGAATTAGTTGAAAATAGGAGTTTTTCAAACCAATCACAATCGAGGAAATTGTAATTTTTATCATTAATTCAGTTATTCATAACATATAAAGATGTTTATAAACAAAGATTCTTTCCAATATTTTTCTGCAACAGTCCTGTTATGAGAAAAGTCACACTTGAATTATTGATGTTGTTGTTTTTTAAATCAGAAACAAATTGGACTAGGTCCACGCTGTGTTTACTGGAAACCCTTTCCTGGGTAAGCGTCCTCATTATATTGCGATTGAGATGAATGCAGAGAATAAAGATCTCAAACGAGTTTAGACTACACTCCAGATTCAATTTTTGTCATTATTTAAAATGCCGTTCTGTAAGGTTAAAACTTAACTAAAACTTATAGGATTACATCAACAAACTACCATTAACTTCAAGAAAGAACTCCGAAAACTAAGAACTAATCTATTATTGCTTTTCCTTCTTCCTACTACCAGTGTAGTTTAAGTTTTTACCCGGGACACTCAATGACTAATACTCTGTTGCAAAGCTGACATAAGCAAAATTCTCTGTTCCTAGTGAAAGAGGATGGTTATCCAATGGGGTTTCCTTCATTCTGAGTGACAGCAAGCAGACTGTGTGTTCGACAAATCATTTAACAAGCTTCGCTGTGCTAATGCATTTAGCTGACGTAGACGTGAGTAGCTACTGACACACTGACAAGTCTTAATATTTTTCACATACATAGAAGCACGTGATCCAGCTGAGATTACACGTTGGGATTTTAGAATAATCAAACATTTGCTCAGTGTTTCTAAAATATGGTAATAGGCGACAAGTGTGAGTTGAAAAAATCGGAACAATCGATTAAATTCTACGAAGGAAATCAAAAACTGTACTGCCTATGCCGCACATTTCGCATAGGAATGAGTAAATATTTTTTAATAGTACAATATGTTCAGGAAATTTTGTAAACAAAGAGGCAAAGTTTGTTGGGTCTGAACCACTCTTCTATGGATACAGAACCCTTATTTGCTCAGGACGGTTGCTTAAAATAAGAAATTTACGAATCAAACTATAACTCAGGGGATACATTTCTAATCTACTTTCTTGGTCAATATGTGAGCTGACCGAGATACCTTTTCTTACTCTAAAAACACTGTAAAGTCGGTGGTACTTCTAAACTATTTCAAACAGCTATATGAATAACATTTTTCACGACTTGAAATCTTTTCAATAACTTTAATTTCTTAGGTTTCACCTGAAGATCAGCTTGCACTGGAAGTTATAACTTACATTGGTTGCGGAATATCATTCATTGCTCTAACAGCCACAATAATAATATTTTTAAGTCTGAGGTTTGTACAAGTTTTAAAAAGTGTTGTCATTTTTATAGAAAATAAACCGATAAATGAAACTTTTTTTTCCTCTCAAATGTTGTACTTGGGTGTACTGAAAGTGTGTTTTAAGGATCATAACAATGAGCTTATAGAAAAATTCTCTACTTCTTCCAGATCTTTGACTGACGTCAAGTATCAAATTCACCTTCACTTATGCATCGCTTTGGCGATGGCTCAAGTTGTATTTCTAACTGGCATCACAGCAACAGAAAAGCAGGTGATGAAGTACTGCATATAATAATATCACTTTCGTAAACATATTGACGTAATTTGTGAAGTTTGAATCACAGCTCTACTAAACGGTTCTTTTATGCTATTTTATTAGGCATCAGATAACATATTATTTTCCATAGTTAAAACGCTAGCTACATTTGCATTTTGGTTTGATTTTTAAAACTTACTAAGCCTTTGTTTAAAATGTTTTTAGAATGACAGAATTATATTTAACGTTACTTTTGTGTCTTGCAGTGGACGTGCAAATTAGTAGCTGTTCTACTTCATTTCTTGTACACTGCCAGCTTCACCTGGATGAGTGCAGAAGGACTACATCTTTACTTTAAGATCGTCACTGTCTTTAACCTTGAAAGAATAAAAATGATCTACTATGTCATCTTTTGCTGGGGTGAGTAGACCACAAATTAACGACAGTGAAGTTCCGCATTTCTTTTGTTTTTAAGAAAACATTTTAAAATTTGCCCTGAATACGTTGACATGTATACATGGTATCGCAGAGGTCCTGGGTTCGAATCCCGTTCAGGCCTGAATTTTTTTCAGGCTTTAATTTCACAACTGCTTAAGTTGTGCGTGTAACTGCGATGATCAATCATAAATTTTTTTCTAAATAAAAGTAAAATTTTTGAATAGTTCCAAAGAATAAAATCAAGTCATTTTTATTATATTTCAACCAATAAAAAGGCTACAATTCCCCCAAGAAATACATAACAGCTCCATTTCAAATACCTGTTACTGAAGTAACGATAAAGGAAATAACCTCGGCCGTGATTTCTTTCATTGACGTTCCTTCCATTTATGCAGGATCTCCTGTCGTGATTGTGGGGATATCCGCTATTGCCAAGATGGAAGGATATGGCGCAAGCAACATGTATGTTATACTAAAAGCCATGTGTCAAGTGTAATAATCCAGCATGGAGCATGTCCAAGCTATCAATAACAACTTACGAAAATAAAGCCCTCGTATGGAAACTTTTGTTACTAAAAAGTGAAGGTGTGATCTTACTTGTCAAGCATATATAACCTTGGGGTATATTTTAGTGTTACGCTTTTGAGCTATCATTAAAGTAAATGACCGTTGATGTCAACTGGTGCCATTTTTCGTCAAAGATATTTTTGGAGACATTCACACTCATATGGCAAAATGTGCAAACTTGCTAGTAGGGAAAAGTTTGAGAGTGTTTTGCCTAAAGCCTCAGAAAACGAAGCACTCCTGATCCTTATTCTTTTGGTGACTTTACCAAGAATCGTGCCTTTATTTTCGTTATAATTGCATATAAAATTGTCATACAACGTGGTAGGTGCTGGATGTCTATTGACGACGGATTTATTTGGTCTTTTGTTGGACCAGTTCTGGCCATTATTTTGGTAAGTAATCCTTGACGCCTTTTGGAGAGTGTGTGAATTGTTGGACCAGTTCTGGCCATTATTTTGGTAAGTAATCCTTGACGCCTTTTGGAGAGTGTGTGAATCTGATTTTAAATGGTGCAATAATGAAATTGTTTCCTCTTTAGTTCAACCTTGTTATGCTTGGAATGACAATAAAAGTTCTGGTTTCCCTGACAAAAGTCGCTGAATGTAATGCCCAGCAACACTCCGTGAGGTAACAATCAATTGTATATACCTCTTACTAATCGAGTTCGAGGTCCCGCTTGGGCCATAAATCCGAGCGGAAAATTCGATGATCCGTAACTTAAAGTAAGGACCGAGAAAACGAGGTTAGTAAGATATTTATAATATCTCTGGGTTCAAATTTGAATTTATCGGGCCGTACAGTAGAGTACGGCCCGCTAAATTGACCAATCACAGTACGCGTACTAACTGAGAGATGTAATAAGTGGTCTTATCTCATTATCGTCAGTCTCATTGCAGTTATTTTTATTCTTAGAGTATCTAATTTTGTTCAGTTTTAGTTTAGCTTGTACATTAATAACCAATTTGTCGATGATCGCAAGCTCATTCTTAATTCATACTATCAACTTCTTCTTCAATCGCCTTCTTAAAATAAACTTCTTACGTTATTTCTTTCACATTTACGTGACTTTCAAGTTAAGCAACAAAGCTTTTGATTTGTGTCCACACATTTGGTGGTGTATAAAAGTTAATTGTTCTTTGTGCAAGCGCTCGACTAAATTTGTCCGGCAAAGCTGCTAAGTAAAGATCTTCCATATTCTATCGTTTCCCCAAGCTAATGTTTTCTTTTTGTCGTCCCAGATCTGGTGTTAAGGCAGCTTTGGTTCTGATGCCGTTGCTCGGCATTACTTGGGTGTTTGGACTTTTTAGTGTTAACTCCAAGACCGTTGTTTTCCAATACCTGTTTACTGTATTCAACTCATTACAGGTATTTATAATGAGAATATAAAGATGTTATTGTTGTTGTTGTTGTTGCACGTTTTGGGTCAATTTAGCAAATATCGCAGACGTAAATTGCGAGAAAGGGTGAACTGCGATGTTACTAAGACTGTTTCACGTCCGAGGTGAGAAAGCTGACTCAGCATCTTCCAAGTTAAGAGTCTGACTTAATTAACTTAAAGATAATTAAGAATGATGAGATTAATTAGAAAGGAAGTAACAATGGATACTTTATCGGGACCGCGGTTAAAAACTTTATTTTCTTTCTGGGTTTCAATGTTTAACACTTTGTCGCTATATGGTGTTAAATGACTGAACTTGCTTCTCTATTTTAAATTTCTGCCAATAGGGCACAAGGACAACAAAAGACACGTGAAGCACCAGAAACATTTATTTCAATTTTTAAATGCCTCTCTATCAAGAGGAACCTGGAAGGTCTCTTGATTTCGAGTTTCTTCACATAGAGACTGTGTTTTTCTTTCCGAAATGTAGAAATCTTGATTACATACATGTATGTTGAAAAAGTAAACAGATATGATTTTGATTGATTTGCACAATATTATGTACTTATTGACTGAGTGGGAGGGCCGGACGGGAAAATATTTGGCTCGAGGTCCGTGCGTCCTGATCGAGAGTCAAATATTTTCCCGTCCGACCCGACCTCACTCAGTCAATAAGCATTTTATCATATGACCATTTTTTTTCATTTCAATTTTTTGGGTGGAACGAGGACACGCGGGGCTGCACGCGTTTTTCCGGCCTGGACAGCTCGACGCGTACGGCCCTCATACGGAAACTTTTTTCTTATGGTTTACCAAGGAAATTGCGCGCGGGGCCGTACAGGTCATATGATAAAACTGGTTACGACCGTGAAGCAGTATTATTATCCAACACTGCTTCGTAGAGTACAAATAACGCGCGAAACGAGTACAAATATCACACGATATTTGTACTC
>OMLO01002438.1_pt1 | contig 14999 bp, 12 predicted proteins | sample 1674811 | NCBI WGS metagenome assembly OMLO01 (sample SAMN06265003, study PRJEB25207) | coral metagenome | isolation source: Coral host | place: Mexico:La Bocana,Puerto Morelos, Mexico | collected 2008-11-13 | reverse complement strand
TTTCGTATTTCTATTTGGAATTGAACGTCCTCTTTGCATATTTGGCTTAAACACGTTTATAGAGCCATTGGCGTACCGAGCAGATCTAAACACTCGCGAATTTTGCTTGTAAAATATAAATTCATTTTTTACCAGGCGTCGTCCTCGGCGGCGTCGTCGTCGTTGCTTAAGCTCCCTAACGTTCTTGTCGAAAGCACTTGAAACTTCTTGAACCTCTTTCTACCCATGTGCAGAATGGAAACAGGCGAACGGTCAGTATAAACTGCCAAAATACTGTTAGTTCAACTTGCGCTGGACTAGCATCCCATCTCTGAAGAATAGGCTCCGCGCCAGTGAATCACTTGATGCTGCAGAAATTAGAGTTAATTAGCTCCTTGAGACACCTTACTTATTTTTGACCGGGGACAGACTTGAGTTGTTATTATTGGTGCCTTCTACGCTAGAGACGCCTTTACTGACGTATCGAAGGTATTTCGCGTTTAGTTTGTTTTGTTTTATTATGCTTAACGATTGGTTTAAAAACTCTCGTGCCACTTTCCCAGCCAAACAGCAGTAAAACAAAAAAGCAATTCTGATTTGTTTCCGCTCGTTTTCCCGCGCTTTGTATAAGCCACAAGAATTTGTTTTTAGTTTTGATTGGCTCGCGGGAATGTATGCGTCCTTTGTTATTGGCCAGAGTGATAACTCTTGTTTTGGTTAAACGATGCTCAAGTGAAATCTGCTCTATGGTTTCATCTATTGTACATTGATCAGTTTATTTCTTTTCGTTTCAGGATACAAAGAAATTGTGGTGATTCCTGCCAGTGCAACGAATATAAACATCCAAGAAACGGCGCCCTCGCAACATTTCCTGGGTACGACTTACGCGTTTTATTTTAAATGAAGTAAAGCACATTGACTGAAGAGTAAAGTTGGGTATCCTGTCAACAACTAAGCTTCAAAACAGGCTGAAGTAAAATTGAGCGGTACTTAAAACGAAATGAATTTATGATTGATCATCGCAGTTACACACACAACTTCAGCAGTTGTGAAACTAGAACATGAAAAAATTCAGGCCTGAACCCGTGACCTCTGCGATACCGGTGCAGTGCTCTACCGACTGAGCTATCAAGCCATCTGGGAGCTGGTCACTTTGTGAGTTCGTAATATGCCCGTAGAAGGTGAAAGAAGCAAATGAATATATGAAACATCATATATTTGAACTGCGGAGAAAGATATGAATTTATGATTCATCATTGCAGTTACACACACTGATTGATCATCAACTTTCAGTAGCAGTAATGAAACTAGAGCCTGAAAAAAATTCAGGCCTGAACAGTCGGTTGAGCACTGCACCGGTATCGCAGAGGTCGTGGGTTCGAATCCCGTTCAGGCCTGAATATTTTCAGGCTCTAGTTCCACAACTACTGAAGTTGATGATCAATCATAAATTCATATCTTTCTCCCCATTTCAAATGATATTTTATATATTCGTTTGCAACTTAACAGGAAAGTTAACAATTTTTTGTTGAAGCCATTTGTTAGTTTGAATCAACCCCTAAGGCCCCGTTCAAACGTCGAACTTAACATGTGCCGAAACTGATACCTTTTTGGGTCGACCCCAGTTGATTCAAACGTCGAAGCTAATTTAGTCGAACTTAACCGAAAAAATAAAAGATGCACTATTGCAAACGGCAGTTATTGATGACCAAAATTGCGGGAAAAATGTGGGATCAATAGAGAGGGTAGGGTGGGAGGGTAGAAAAAGTCGAAGAAGGCGACTCCAGAAGCATAAGTTAACCGAATAGCATTTTTAAATTTGGTTTTCCTTCCCAGAGGAACATCACATTACCTCGACCAATTCGTTCCTGTCGTCGGTTTCTTCAAGATTCATTTCTTTTCTTTTAATCATGTCTCGCAGTTCGCCACCGAACTGTCTGCTTTCCAACCCACTACACTCTCATTGTTTTCAAATACGGAACACAGCACACAGAAGTGGTTTTTACACATCAAACAAGTATATTTTGTACTCGATCTCGAAGAAAGCGGAAAATATATCTTTCCGCTCTTCTTGTCATTTTGTTTCAAAAATTCAAAATAAACTGTGCAAACATGACAAACATAGGGAACGTGCAGACCTCTGGGTAAAAGATTTATTTAACGTTTCGCCGTTTGAATCAGAGTCGCCCCGTAGTCGAACTGACCGACTGGCCGAGTCGAACTTAATTCTCGGGTCGATCCAGATAATATCTGTTGGACTTAACTGATCCAAACGTCGATCTCGTTATATATGTACTTAATTGGGGCTATTAGGTTCGGCTCATGAAAAGTTTGAACCGGACCTAAGTATATGATATACGTACTTCAAAGAAAATCTCAATTTCGTGTTGAGACTAAATGACTCGGTTACATTATTGAAAGCATTTTAAAAATGAAGGAATTCGGAAAATCTCAAATCATATTGAACGATGACAATAAAAAAAAACATATTTTGCTGACAAACTGAGCGATGGGTCTGTGATAGACAGCTGATTTGGTATCTTTATAATTCAGCCTCAGTGAAATTCACCGTGCATGGAATGAAAACATATATCTTAATGTTTTGTTTTTTATTTTATACATTTTTTTAACTTGTTCACTTTGTTTTTATTACTCAGCTCTTTCTGACTCATTCAGAAATTACTTCTTAAATGGTGACTACGTCATTAAAAATCCTGCGAAGCATAAAATAGCTGGCACCGTGTTTACTTACGAGCGAACGCGGTTTGGACAAGAGAGAATATTCTCTTTGGGGCCTACAGCAGTTCCTGTGCACGTCGAAGTAAGCGCCAGACACGTTCCGTCCCACGTTATATATAAGTATACAGATTGTTTGTAAGTTAATAGAAAAAATGTACGGTGTTCCTATCGACGTTTAATATAAATCTACTTGCCTTCTATCACGAATGCCGTTCTTTGATTGGCAACGGTACTTACCATCTATTCTGTTGTGATAGTGAGTAGGGTTTTTACTATGGCTCAACTTCATTGTGCTGCTACCCTTTAATTATTATAATTGATATCTTCTCGTAATCTTGTTAAGGGGCCTTCCCAGATAATTTCTCGGTCCCAGGCTTCGCATGAGATTATCGCCTATTAGTTATAAATGCTCAAGGTCATGTGATTTTTTTGTCTGACAGGCTCTTCTGTTGGGAGATGAGGAGAATCCAGGCATTTCGTTCGAGTATTCAGTGCCAAAATCAGTGACGATACTCCCTGAACGCACTCAGTTTTCCTGGAGGACTGACGAGTTTGATAAGTGCAGTGCATCATGCGCTGGAGGTATGAATCTGTTACAGTGAGAAATACGAAATAGAAATAAGGCGGGCGTGGTGGTGGTTGGTGAATGAATGGTCAGTGCGCGCGCTGGATCAGACAATAGGCCCCAGTTCCCGTCCTCCAGCATGATCATTGACTAGATTTGTAACATCGAAGTCCCCAGCTCAAATCCACGTTTTTGCTTATGTAAACGTCCATCTTTTCCGCTTGTAATGCTTAGTGTAATCCCGCCTTACGCTCAACTTGTTATTACGGCCATTTTTTGTCTCGGCGCCCATGCATACCTGCATAATCGTCAATGTCAGTCATGTTGAGTCATGTTCATCGTTCCATGTTAATATTTAATGTTGCTCTGATGACCGTATCAATGGGATTCCTCAGTAGTTTTTTTACATGCAGGGCCCCTATGCCTGCCAGCCTTTGGGCTACCATGTTGAAAAAAGTGTTTCTTTATTACTGCCACAATAAACCTTTCTTCAGCTAAAAGCTTCCCCAATTTATGAGTAGAAGAGATCCATAAACACACGCTATGAAAATTCGTGAGAAGCTGTGGCCGAAATAACCGAAATGGCCGCTTAAATCCGAGTCCTTTACAGTCTTATGATATTAATTTTCATTCAGTCATTTATTTCTATTAGCTTTTTGGAATCTACAGGTACAAATCAGTGATCATCATTTACTGACTGTTGTTTTTACACACTTATTTTCCAGGAGAGCAAAAAAGGCGTGTGTTCTGCGTTCGTGACGACAATGGAGAAGAGGTTTCAGATTCAAATTGTAATGACGAGGAAAAACCATCCAATAAACAACGCTGCAACTCCCAACCCTGTCCTGCCAGGTTAGTTCATGGCTCCAGATATGGGACTGGATGAGAGGAAAGGAAATAAGGCGGTGCAGTATACCTACTTTACTTAGAGAACAGTGTAGGGTCGCGAGGCTGGGGGCAGCGAGGAACCGGAGGACTGTGGGCAGGGGCAATAGGGACACAGGGAATCGGGTAACGTGGGGAAGAGAAAAATTTGGCATTCTTCTAAACTTTTAAACAAAAGTATTCTGCATCTTCGTTTATTTCAAAATAATTTTCTCACCCGCGATTTAAAATATCTGGTCACTTTTCAGCTGGTTTATAAGTGTCTGGAGTCCTTGCTCTCTCACATGCGGTCTAGGAAAACAGGTCAGACGAGTTCACTGTGAGCACACCATTGAAGGCGGAGAAACCGTGATGATTCCGGATGAACAATGCCCAGGTCCCAAACCGGAATTTATGCGCGACTGCTATATGGCAGAGACCTGTCCTGAATGGTCATTGGGCCAATGGTCAGAGGTAAGGAAATAAGAAACAGGTTTTTCAGGTGTGTACGAGGGGCGGATTTAGGGGAATGGAGAGGGTGGATTAGGTGACTAGTCACCTCTCTTTTGGAGAAGCATAAGATAAAAAGAACTGGTGGATATAATGGCACAAATAAAGGCAATCACTTTGGACGAGCACCTTATTGTAATCACCAGTAATTTTGCCATTCACAATAGCTGTAGTCTTGCTAGTATTTTTGTTAAACAGCTTCCGATTCTTAAATTGCATCATTTTGGTGGCATGCCCCATTGATTCAATACTATTTTTCACAGAGAATCCTTAAGGATCAGAAGTTCTTCGCATGAAGATGCTAAAACTTTGCCTGCCGAACATCTGTAGCATCAATGTTTGGGATTTGCGTTGTTTTGTATATAATTGACAACTTACATTCCTGAGCGAGAACCGATAATCTAGAAGGTAACTGTGTTGAAATGACGGGCACGACTCCTACTCTATGAATGGAGTAAGTAGCTTGTCTGACAGACGAAGGACCTCGAAACGGCAGCTTAACCAACTTGTAACGAAGATTAATTTATGTTTGTCTACTTCAAATTCATAAATTTTGTTTTTGACTTGTCTGCCGACGCAATCCAACAGCTTCCTTGGAAACTTGACTTTGTTAATTAAATCGGACAGTTGCGATGAAGTTAGTTGCGCACGTGTCAAACATAATGTATATTCTTGTCTGGAGTCACGACCCATACCACCACTGTCATTAATTATTTTGCGGTATCCTTTCAGTGTTCTGTATCGTGTGGCTTGGGGACGAGACGCCGTGACGTCACGTGCACAGAAACGAACCTGGTTTTGCCGTTAGAGAGCTGTAACCTAGCACAGAAGCCTAAGGAGACAGAGAAATGTAACCCAGGCCCTTGTACTGTCACATGGTTGGCGTCGAACTGGAGCGAGGTAGGATACCGGATTGCGTTCTTATTCACTACATTCAAACGAACTCAAAATACTCACCACTTGAATATCCGCAAAAACAGGCACAACGAAGAATGGGGGGTCGGATGCGGACCCCAAAGAATAGAGACAAACAAAGAACCCCAACTAGTGGAACAAACAGAGATATTAGGGAAAAAACAGCAAAAAAGTGCTATACCTAGACTCACAGCGAAAAAGCCGCTGATCTGATGAAAGGGAGGTTTTGGTTCTCTTTTGCGTGGGTTGCGTGGGTTGCGTTTACGATTTGCCATCGACGTAGCTTTCTTTAACCGCTTCTCGTCCTCGGAACCGGAGGCCAATTCATCAGAGATATACTCGTCCACTCTTCAAACGTCGGCACTCTTATAGGCTATGCGAATCAACTTTTGGCCCGCTGTATCACCTATAAATGTAATAAAAACCATAAATGTAATACCAACCATAAATGTAATAAAAACTACCTATAATTGCAATAAAACCATAACTGTTATAACTTGTAACTACAAATGTAATAAATCCACTAAACATAAATGCAATAAAATTTGCCCATAAATTTAATTAAACGGCACAACCATATATGTAATAAGGCTTAACCACAAATGTGATAAACTGGTTACGACTTCCCAGTACTTGGTTTGTTGCAACGTGAACACAACAGCGGCAACTTATAATTTAAGAAATTGTGTAAAGGGTCAGTTTGCATTGTCATCATACTTGTTATTGATGATTGCGAATAAATAAAATAACTTTAACATATGTGGAAAACAGTATTTTACATTTCGTAAAAAAGACCTAGTGCTTCCGTTCTATGTCGAGGACAGTCCAAAGCAAGTAGCAATATTATCTATTAGTATTTATTTCTTTCCTATTTTCCAAAAGATGGCTGTTACATACATCCATGTTCCAAAGCCAGTGTAAAGACGATTTATCCAAGCATTTATCCACTGAGGACTGTTTATGGTTTCTGTGAATGCCATTTCAAGCCCGCTACCTCTTTCATACTGTTTAAGAATCTGTCTCATGCTTTGTACTACGGGGTACATGTTTCTATTAGCGCTTATTTTCAGTAGCCTAATGTGTCGAGAAACTAATCTTTTAAATTTGGTCGATGTGTGGCTTGGGGCATTATCTGTATCAACAATTGTTTAATCATGTCCTGTCATGGATAGGTTTATTATTATACCTAGGATCTCCCATGGCAGGAGCTATTTTGCCATGATGTAAAAAAAAAATAGGATGTGATGTTTGCATCTGTTTGTTAGTAAATTCTTAACCGTTAAACTTAATCGCGGTTTGGCCGTTTTCAGGCGTTTACGTGACTAATGAACCGTATTTTTTTGGAAAACGCTCCACAGTCTGGATCAAATTAAATGAACAGTTTACTTGGAATTTTAAAACTAAACATAAATCGCATATTCCCCAGTTTATCACCTCCTAGAATCCATCAAATATTTTTCCACGCACGCGATTGGCCTCAACACGCCACGTGACCGAATATGCCCCAGCTACTGGGAATATCCGAGATTGACCATGGTATGTTGCAAATCCTGCATGGATTGATTGGATTGGATGACAGGCAATGGAATATGCGTTCATATACCACTGACCACTAACATGTTAGATATGCGCGTCCTTTCTCGCAATTATTTGCACCCAATTTCAGGTATTTCTTTGGCTGTTTTTAATAAAGCTATTATTCCACTCGCGCTTGAGATATACTAATACCCAAATCTGCGCTACGCACCTCGTTGGCTATCTATCATCTCTTATTCAGAGCGCACTCGTGGAATAATCGTTAAATATATATTTAACCGTATTTAACAAATAGATTCCATGTTACCGTGCGTCTGTTCAGTAATGGATCACAGATGACGTCAAAAACTGTGGGCCCCAAATAGTTATGTCACACTCAAAATATGTCACACCTTAATAATATTTTTACGCCTGTTTCCTAGACGCATTACCGAGCGGTTTGTATACGCACATACGTAGGTGCTGTTTTTTGCGGAATGTACAATTGTATCTAGGTGTATATACAGGTATACTTGATTGTGTTGTTAAACTCTCTGAAGAAGTGTGCGCTAGTCACACGAAACGCGTAGGAGATAATAAAAAAGTTTTACAACTCAAGTAGTTCGGGGAATGGGGAATGGGAATGGGAAATGGAAAATGGGAAATGGGAAATTGGAAATGAGGAATGTGGAATGTGGAATGTGGAATGAGGAATGGGGGAATGTGGAATGGGAAATGAGAAATCGGAAACGGGGAATGGGAAATCGAAAATTGTTGAGATTGTTGTTAATGCCGGCTATTATCACATTTTTGGAAACGTTTTGCGCCAAAATAAAGGGAATTTGCCAATGATAAGCAGCAAACGTGAGAGGTGACCTTCTTTTTCTCGTTAATTCAGTACCTGAGCAATTAAATAGAAGATATTTAAAATCTCGTTTTCAGCGATCGCGCTTCTTTAGGTCAGCACCAACAATCGGGAACGAGATTGAAATATTGTGAGTATAAGCACCTGCAGAGGTAATGATGAAGAGACTGAAGACCCATGGAAATTCATGAAATGGTATTTTTGGTATCACCCGCAGCGAACAATTATGCAAGTTACCGCGGGAAACCTGTCAAATTCAATACCTGCGTGGCGGTTCTGCCGTAAGAAAAGAGCGCCGGTAATAAGATTTTTTAGTTCGGCTACCACACAGCCAACTAGCTCTCAGAAAAGGCGGCCCACTTGCGAAATGAAACAAGGACAGTGATTACCCACTCGAAGACAACTTCTTTAAAAGCACAACTTCTTTAAAACTCCGGTTACGTTACAAATGAATATGAAATAACTTTTATTTAACAGTAACGTTGGTTTTACATGTTTTTTTCCTGGAGTAACAAAACCTTAATTAAACTATTTTAACTCAAATCCACTACAGGTGATAAGAACACTAATAAACTCGTTTCGGAAAAGATAATTAAATTTGTCTCGTAATTGAGAACTCAAGAAAATCTACAGGCTGATCAGTGTATGCTGATGTCCATATGGTCACAGCAAATGTAAGAATAATTACCTTTTGATTCAAAAGTATGGTGATGCAAAATCGAGTGCCAACCCAACTGTTTCGGAAGCCATGAAATTTGCTCATTTTTGACATTTGACCAGCGTCCGTCAACTCAATCCACGCCTTCCTTTTTAAAGCGTTTAGCTTTATATAGAGTAAACAGCTACCGTGTTCAAATCATAATTCTCAGCTCGTACTACAGTATATCTTCCAATACCTTAAAATTTAAAGCACTTATTCTCTCGCTTTCCCATATAGGTTCTGGATCGCTAGAGTTGACGTTGTCTTCGACATCCGAAACTGTCACAAAGTCAGAGTCGCTAAAACATCACAAGTAAAGCTCGAGTAAATTTGTTAGTAGGTGCATTATTTTTGAACCGGTTACGTCGGTGTAAAGTCAGACTAACTTCTAATTGGATTTGACTCATGTGAAGTATGGCTCCTGAACCTTGCCGAAGTCTTAAGCTCGAGTTTCGCGCTCAACTAGAAGATTACATTCATGCACAGATTGAGAACGCAATGGCGACAGCACACGGTACGACTCCAGAGCTTGAGTTTCCCAATACGGATAACTTCTTGGATAACTTCTTGGTATTTAATAGCGGCAAAAACCAATTCAAGTGGACTGGTTCCGTTCAACAATTAGAATCTTTCATATTTCAAACTCTAAATATATCGCAAGAACATGCACAATCGAAGGCAAATACAACGGGACTTGTGTGGTGTGGAAGACGCCTAATGCGACTTTCAACTTTTATTTAAAGACTAAGACCCTGCAAGTTCAAGGCAAGGCAACTGTAAAACTGACCAAAGTACTCTTATCTTCCTTGCTGGTCATACCGCCGAGCTGAAACCCACGTGCGCCGGGAGATGCGCCCACTCCAGCTTTTCTGTGGTTATAACGCTAACCCGGCACTAATTTAAATTTCCCCATTCCCGATTCCCTATTCCCCATTCCCCATTCCCCATTCCCCATTCCCCATTCCCCATTCCTCGTTTTAGAATCTTCTGGTCACAGCGATCGACAGGCTTCTTTATAACATAGCTTTAGGAAACCGCGCATCCTGATTGGCTAATATGATCGATCCATTTGCCCGTGGGTTGCACGCTCACGTCAGTTTATTTGTACTTTTTCTCGGTTGAATAAAAACTCGGAGACGCGGAATAAGAACAACAACAAACTGCTCTGTATCAGCCTTAATGCATAGCGCGAATTTTAGAGAGAATTTTGCAACGATTTGGTGACAATAAAACTCAACGCAAGCTAACGTTTTAAACTGTTCTTGCGTCAAAAGCCATTAAAAAGCTTTCGTCGAGCAAGACAAACAAATTTCTGTTTTTAGGCGAAGCCTTACATACCGAATTCTTCTGTTCCAAAAACGTTAGAGATAATAGTTAGTTTTACTGAGCTTTAATAAAAGAAAATTTATCAAATATTTGTAGCGTCTGATGGCTCATTTCAGTCGGTTTCAATTTTTGTCGCGAAGCAACATGTAGCCGCTTGAAGGAACCATTGCATCGGGACAAATCTAAGCTTACATTTCTAACACTTTCCCTTAAACCTCATTTTCCCGTGAACTTCAGCTTATTTTACTAATTAACGGAAGTAACAGAGATCATCTTTTCAAAGCCATTCAACGAGTTTAATTTCAATCTTAGACGCGCGACGTTTAAATATAAAACGAAGTGGAAATGTAAACGTAACCCACAAACCTGCTATTGAAGAAGAGCATCTCAAATTAAATAGCTCAAAGCCAGGGGTGTTTGTTCGTTTTCTTCACCACTGTCGCTTTTAAGAAATGTCTGCTTCATATTGTTCTTTTCAATATTTTAAGCCGTAGAGTCCTTGTTTAGAATTGCACCCGAAAAAATAGTATTTTTGTTTCTTTAAGGGGTCACAAAGAGCTTGAACCACGCGTTTAAGTGTCCAATTGAAAATTCAAGTCTCACGAACAATGAGAATGGCAAGTGACTTGGAAGTCGTAGCCAGTTTATTACATTTACGATCAAGCCTTATTACATTTATGGTTGTTCAGTTTATTACATTTATGGGCACTGAATTTATTGCATTTAGGGTTAGTGGTTATTTCATTTGTAGTTAAAAGTTATTACATTTATGGTTTGTTATCGCATTTATGGATGATAAAGGCGCTTACGGATCGATCAGTTTCTTGCCTTCGACAATCAAGTTACAGATCTTTGTTTTCAGGAACATTTGCAGAAGTTAATCTATCAAAATTTGAACTATTTTGGCATTATGTTCAAGCTGCTTTTAGTTTCCTTAAAATTTCATGAGAGTAACGCGCTTGTCCACCTTCGATTTCGACTCGATTTGTTTTACTCTTCTCATCCAGTTTAACTTTAAGAGAACTTTTGAACATGTAAACATGGATGTAAACCATGCCGCAAACGATCGCCAAAAATGATTATTTATTTGTTTGTTTTGTTGTTTGTTGACATATTAGTGTTATCCAAAATGTGGAAAGGGAATGAGTACGAGGATGGTATACTGCGTGGGAATCTCCAACAAGCAGCAGAAGTATCCGGATGAACTGTGCAATAATTCGTCTCGACCAATCAGCAAGAAGGAGTGTTTCAGTGAAGCTGTTTGTCCAGCCATGTGGCACGCGTCACAGTGGAGTAAGGTTAGAGAACGAAACACAGGCCACAGTTGATTTTGATCCTGAAAGGTACCTTGCACACTGCTTGGGTACTCGTTATCTACAGCATAGTAGATGATGAGTCGTTAAGTCGATCAGAGAACGGCATCCGAGATAGGACACTAGTAGATTTGTACTATATACATGTCATGCTACTTGCTAATGGACACCACTAACTTCTTTTCTTTTTCTTTTTTTTAAGTGCACGGCTACCTGTGGTGTGGGTATGCAGATGAGAAATGTGATGTGTGCTAAGAAAGAGGGAGCCAAAATACTCAGAATCTTATCCAATGATCAATGCAACAAAGACAAGGAGATGAGTGGAGTGAAAAAGTGTTCTATAAGACCCTGCCAGGCTGGATGGTATATTTATCCCTGGAATGCGGTGAGCAAAACTCATTTATTTTTACTACTTACTTAATTTAGTTTTACCGCGTGGCTACGTGACCGTGTTTCCACGTGACCGCGTGGCTATGTGACCAGTTGCAGTCGAAAAACATGTCATTCAGAGCTTAGTATGTTATACTAGTATCTTGTTCAGTCGTTTTTCTTTTTGCACCATGCAGTAGACTGCGGAAACAATTACCGATATTTTTTGGAGCAAAAACAATGAAAAAACAAACTGAAAAAAGTCGCAATTTTTTTGAGCCATTCGTTGTAGGATCTACCGAGTCTTTATTATTGAAACATTTTGCGGAGCTTTTTGCAGCAGAGTGAGAGCTTACTTGTTTTCGTGTGTGTTTTTGTAATAGTGCTCCAAGACTTGCGGCCAGGGATTGAAGCGGAGAAGTGTAAAGTGTTTTGCTGACTCAAAGGAAGACACCGAAGAAAAATGGTGCAAGGCAGAAGACAAACCTGCCTCGGAAGAAATGTGTTTTGAGGAGGAATGTAAGCGCTGGTTTACAAATATAAAATCTTCTCGTTATTCCCCAAGGTTGTTCACGGGAAATAAGTGTTAAGCCCGAGGTCTTGACAGTGTGGCCTGATTACAAAGAGTTTCTAACAAACCTTTGACCTAGCCCCAGGCTGGCTTACCTTTAAAATGAGTGACCCTCCACCTAGGGTAACCTTACCTCCTACCCCACAGTCATCCTGCCCCCTCCCTGAACCATCTTTGTGGAGGTCTAAGAATTGCTCGAAACTGGTTGACTCGATATGGAGGTTGACTCTTGTAACAGTGATATTATTTCTCAAAAACAGGTAGTAATCTTTCAAAACTTGTTTCAGTCTTATGCCGACTTCAACATTTTTGCACGTGATCAAAAGTAAGATTGCATGCCGCACCAACATTATTCATTTCATTTTCATTGAAGGTCCAGTTGTAACAACACCGAAAAGAACCACCACTACAGCAGCAGCAACAACAACAACAACAACGACGACAATACCAACAACGACATCAGTGGCTACAGAGAGTACAACTCCAAGTTCTTCTACAACAGAAGCACATACCACTACTACCCCACCCCACACTCCTACCCCACCGACCACGAGTAATCCACCGCCCACAACTACCAGCATGCCTTCCACCACTACCCAACCAGCTACTACTACCTTACCACCCACTACAACCTCACTTCCTTCTACTGCACCACCCTCCACTACTACGACACCCCCCTCTACCACGACCAAACCACCAACAACAACACGAGGGTATCAACCAGTTCGGATTATTCAGCCTCCAAAGGATATAAGTAAGTACGGTCACTTATATTATTTAAAATATTGAACAGAGCATTGTGTCCTGTTGAATTTGCCTTGTTTTGTTGGTTTTCCCGGCATTGTTAAGACAAATAAAAGCCATGTTAGTCCAGGAGGTTAAAATGTGCAGTCCCTGCTGGCGTTCTATGACATGAGTGCCTCAGAAAATAAATTTGTTGCAAGTTAGTGAAGTGAATTAAGTTGGCATCGCTGCATATCTCTCATTAGCATTTTACAGGGAAGAAAAGTACCTTTCTTCATCACACTTTGTTTTCTGATTAGATTCTTTCTTGGAAAACCGTCTAGACAATCATACCGAATGTAGATAAGGGTAATTCTATAAAGAAAATTTGCCTAAGTGCGCTATGATTCTTTCCCCTGTCGAGAAAAGTATAACATTCGATAGACCTTTGTAAGCTAAATAACTGATTTTTCGGATGGCAATTCAGATGTTTTTCTTATCGGGCAATGAATTGAGCGAGAAAAAAAAATGGCTGTCGTTCTCTCAGGTTACAACAAATAAGGAGTTTTTACTTGAGTGTTGTTAGTGATTTACATTTACCTTGGCTTTGCATTACTGCGCTAAACGATTGGCTAAAAACTCGCGCCAATTTGTCATAACCAAGTCAATCGCGACTCGGTCGCACGCGTTTGGCCGCGCTTTTCTGGCTGCATGGTTTTCCAACGTGTTTTGGTTTTTCACTTGATGTTTGTGTCATTGGAATTGACCAGAGTGATGACTTTGGTTCTGGTTTTAAGACACTCAATGGTAAACTGCTGTGACTGACGTTTCATATAATTGAACGGTAGCACATTTTTTCTAATGTTAAAATGTTTGATCCATTCAGTGGCGTATGTTGGCACGGAAGTGTTGTTCCGTTGCCGAGCAACGGGCCTCCCTGCGCCCGTCATAAGTTGGCGTAAAGGCTCAATACCTGTCAGCAGTCTGGATCTAGACAGAATACAGATGCTTCCCAACGGCGACCTCAGGGTAACAAATATAACCGAGGAAGACAATGACGTGTACACGTGCATTGCAACGAACTTTGTTGGGCCAATGGAAACCAGAGAAGCGCGTTTGGCTGTAATAGTTCCAGTGTCAGTCTCCGTGTCGCCAAATAACGCGACTGTGAGTCCTGGTGAAGATGTTAAGATCACCTGCTCGTCACGTGGTACACCAAGACCAATTGTAGAATGGTACAAAGAGGATACCTTTTTGAGAAGTCAAGGCAGAACGAGAGTATCAAGAACAAGTGTCATCATTACACAAGTACAGCCTTCGGACAGCGGTTACTATCAATGCCAAGCCCGCCATAACTATGGTTCGGCCAGCGACAAAATGTATTTGAACGTCGTCGATGAAAAAGGTAACGTTATTTTGTAAACGTTTTGTTTACTTCTTTCTCGTTACTATGAGGTCGAAAGACATGCGCGTTTGCGCTCAATTTTCAAGGATTTTTTTTGGTTCCTGTGCCATGAATACCCTTTCCTAAGAAAAAATCATTTTACAAGAAAGGAAAATGACATTTTCGTTTTGGAAACTTAGACGACAAGGTGTTCAATAACCTAGCTGTTTGCATAATTATGACGAGTTCGCGTTTTACACGAGGTTATATTCCGTGACGCCATGTGGTCAAAACTTTTTCTTTGAAAAATTGTTTTACTGAACCTGTTACTGTACATAGTTACGGGTCGAATTAGAGAATTGGAGTGTGAAAAATGTTAAAATAACAAACATCCCTTGTTTAAACTGAGTTCCTAAACGTTTTTTCAGTTCTCAAGTGCTGCATTATTTCCTCAAAAGTGAGAAAACCAACATGGCTACCCCCGCCCCGTGCCCGTCGGAAATTTTGAAAAGAACCCCTAAGAGGTAATAGGGTCCTGTTTGGTGGGCGTGGCTTGAAATTTCTTCGACCCCTAAGATGTACCAATTCAGTTTCAAACAACGCATTACTTCCTGTCATATTTTTTTCGGCTCAATACCCTAAAAGATACTGCAAAAACTCC
>OMLO01002437.1_pt1 | contig 15007 bp, 18 predicted proteins | sample 1674811 | NCBI WGS metagenome assembly OMLO01 (sample SAMN06265003, study PRJEB25207) | coral metagenome | isolation source: Coral host | place: Mexico:La Bocana,Puerto Morelos, Mexico | collected 2008-11-13 | reverse complement strand
ATCCAATCATCACAGCCAATCCAATCACCACAGCCAGACTGTGATGACACGAGGAAGACTTGAGTCAGCACCTAATTCAATTCTTCCTGGTGTCCTTCCCTGTAGCTCTGCGCAGCCATTGTGCATTTAACTGAAGATGAGGTGATCATTTCAAAGAAATCATATCCTCACCTCACTTAAATGCACATGGAGGAATCAAAAAATATAGGATCTTTTCTTTGCCCCGATTGCTCGAGATGCATCTTTGCACCACGCCAAGTGGAGCCACGATGTGGCCCCACTTGTGATGGTGCAAAGATGCATCAGCCACGCCACACCGCGATGCTTTGTAATCCATCGAGGCTGACTTGTATAATACAAGTCAGCCACGCATGAATTTCATTAGCAAAACTTTCCAACAACTCTGCCCATGCTGGCAGGGCAAAAAGGGACCCTTCTGGACACACCAGCATGGGCAGACTTGTCCTTCATCACCTTCGTCTATTGTTTGGGTCTCACTTCTGCCCACGCACCCATGCACCAGCATCTGTATCAGCTGCTTGTGAAGCCGCCCAAAACGTTTGGCCACTTCACAAACAAGTGATTCACATGCTGGTGCGTGGGGAATTCTTTGGCTTGTGGAACACATTCTATATAGCGTAGTTTCCGACAACAAAATTGGGTATTGCAAAGTGCGATTTTCACACGATGTAGTCGTGTGAAAATCGCAAATACAATACCCAATGCTGTTCCCTGAAGACCAGGAGTTCCTGCTACCACTGCTTGTTTCGGCCGTCTGATCCTGTGAGTCACAAACGCATAGCGAGGCAACATCAAATTGTGATTTTGCACATAAACTGCTGCTGGGCCTTTGGAATACCTCCGAAAGGTGCTGCTGGATAAAACGTTGTCCAGCAGTACCTTGCAAAAGAACTCCAACTCTTCGCTTTGGATCCTGGTGCACCCAGGGGCCAAAAGTTGTTTTCAAAAAACAAGAACTTCAAAGGAAAAAGTAAATACTACGCATCTTTTCAACTCTTCTTGATCTTCTTCTTGGCCCCCAAGGTTTCGCATTGACAATGAGAGTGAAAAGCCAAAAAAACATCATGGAAAAAACAAGTGATAGGCAAGCTTCTCTCCTTGTCGTGAATTCATTGCAGTTCTTTTCTTCGCGTTTCCTGCTTATCAGTATCCTCAAGAGTGGCAAATACATTTCAATTCTGTCACGCCTCCACCCTGAAAACTACGATCGGTGCCAAAAAACTGCAGACTGGTGGTAAGAGTGCTGCTCACAACGATGCACCAGGTCGGAAGCAAAACAAAACAATGGGCCATAAACTAAAGAAAAGAGCACATAATATTACAAATTCATACATATATTACATATAATTACGTTCGAACTTGTTTCGAAAAGATCACATTCATGCAATGTTTGTTCTGTTGCCTGCATGCTTGTGACCTTTTTTGACTGCCAAGTTCCAACACCTTCACATCACGCGATAATCATAAGAGGTACGATAATTCGAAAACAAAATTGAGCATCAAGCACATCAAATGCGTTGTGCATGACATGACACAACACATGGAAGTGTTGCAATGATGGGTCTGAACAATCAAAATTGAAAACAAAAGTAAATGTCACCACATTGCTTCGATGATTAGCATCAAAGAAAAAATATTCTCAGACTGTTGATGATGTTTGTCTCTCACTGTTGGTGTTGGTGCAGGGGTCATTGAATCCCTCCACCTCCACATCAGGCTTTGATGGCCAAATCCATGGATGGTAAATGCACAAATCATAGGCATTGGAGATACATTGCTTTCCCGACCAAAACTTCATACGAACCATTTGGTCTTTCAAATGTCCCAGCATCATGCGCACATTCCAATCCTTCATACGCATTTGGACTGCGGTCAGCCGTTCATCACTTATGCCATTGCGGAACTCAATGAGAACCGTCCAACTCAAAGGACACATGTACTGCCTCCAAGCCACTAGTATGAGCCCCGACACTCTTCGCACCAAAGCATGCCAATCATTGTGAGGAGTAAGGTACTTGCAGATTGGTGGTTGCGAGTACGTGTAGTACTGGAGAACCATTTTGCCGCAGGAGACATCCTTCACATAATGATACCTCAAAAAAGGCAGCGGTGTGACTTGTCACGAATGGACATGCCGTAAGTTTCAAGTCATGGAACTACAAAACGACAAAATCATATACATCTCAATGTATCAATGACCCATCAATAGAGAATCATTAGTGCCATGCTGCTTGATACGTTGACTCGAGCCAGTCAAGTGCCTAGGAGGACTTAGAGTGCATGGTTCTTTATTCTCCAGCTTGTCAAACTCACGTGGATCCGTGAAAAACCAAACGTATGGAAGGTCATGGAAGCATAGCCGGTTGTGCATTTCGTCTACATATGCAACCTCCCATAATGGCGAGGTAGGGTCAGCGTAGTCCCACACTGTGTCATTTGGGTCCCAGCAAGACTCACATCGGCCACAAAAACACACTTCAGAGTCCCCGCTCCCATAGATTCGTTTAATGGAAGGAAATGTCCACAACCATTCACTTGGAGCATTTGGTTGCATTTGGATGTTCGTCCGAGCTGTCACCAGAAAAGCACATGTCCTGGGGCTACCCTCATTCTAACCTAAACCCAAATCAAAAGGGACATGAGCCGAACAGCAATGATGGTTGGTCACAGTTGTTTCTACAAAATGCTCACAAGTATTTCAACATGAAAGCAAGAATGGGTGGCCCCCCCATTCCGCGAGCTGGCGACGGCCATCAAGCTGCGACCTTAAAAACTTCTGTCACCGGCCCGCTCGATGATGTAGGCCGACGCCAAATTGTGCCCACACTGGCACTTTAGCTCATCGTCCAGGTGTCATTCACAACTGCCAATTCAAACGTGCAGATTGTGAGTTGGCCCCAAGCACAATTTATACTCGCGTTGGCGTGCTTACCAGGCCAACGGTAAGTGGCACCGAAAACCGGTACCATGGGTACACGCACTAGATTGCAAAGCGAGGAAGAACCAAGAACTGCTGGAGTATTGACACCTGAATAACCAAAAAATGGGCCATTTACTGATTACCCAAACCTGCACGCAACAAACTTCAATCTTTTAACCTAGCCTTGATAGCAACCTCAAATCACATCCAACATGGAAGAAACTTCTCAAATTCAAGGGCAGTAGCAATGTTCAGCATACATTTTGTACTTGAGGCGTGTCAAATGGACGCTGGTGGCCCAGTGTGGCGGATCCAAAGAGAAACACGCTCTCAAACCTCTAATTTACGCTCCCCCTGCTATCGCAAATTGTCTGACTTTGTAAGAAATTTTGACTCAGAGTCAGGCTTCGTGTCCTCTGCAGAGGGACCCAAAAAAATACATTCACCAAACCGACGATCCATCTCCTCGATCGATTCCTGGTCGCATTTGCAGTCCTTGCAAATTGCAAGAAGGTCAGCATGATCTGTCCTGCCAAGTTAAAAAAACAAACCCTGCCATCAGCCCACCAGGAAAAACATGGATTGGGGAAGAATGAATGTACAATCAATTCAAATGTACGGGTACATTCAGATTTCAGCCCAAACCTGGAAAGATACGGGAGGATCTCAAACAGCCAGCAAGAAAGGCATAGCTTTTCGCATGATGCTACCTTCAGCATATTCTCGATTTCGACAGGTACTGGCATTGTGACGCAGTGGGATTGGAGGAGGACTGTGACCGGAGCCCAAAAACTATGAATCACTCAGTTCGGTTTAAGTGCCTGATCATCAAAGCAAATCATGTGGAAGGAAGCATCCGCTACAAAGAGGAAACCAATTGCAGTCGACGAAAAATACATTCAAGTTGCTAAGAACATCGACTGTGCACATGCTTTCACACAAAGCTGCAAACAACCAAGTTATCTTTCAAGATATCCACGCGAAGTCATGACGTCATTTTGTTTTTCCCCTGGGACCTGGCACATCCGAATCATCCTCCTCTCAGAAATAGCATCGGGAAAACTCCAACTAATTGCCAAGCTTGGGCTACAGCCCTGTTGGGACAAAAACATGTTGCCATCCACCACATCTCTGGATGATACCAGTAGTAATAATATGAAACCATGCGCTTCTGTAAATATTGTATCATATTCATATTTCACTGATGATCCATTTCCTCCTGCAACAACTCTATGACATAGTGAAGGATAATTGTGAGATGGGAGGTTTGGCAACTTCTATCTAGATTTAAACGCCATGAAGCATGCCCCGTTCTCCTGGCATGTCTTGACATTGGTGCAACGGCACAGGAAATGTCATGGTTGTGCTTCGTCGAAGCACAACCATCACCCCAATGCTGTCACATCAATTGGCCTCAGGCTTCAGCCAAAACTGGAAATGTTCTCCCAATGTCCCGATGATTAGCATCAAGAGCAAAGAAGGAGGAGTGCCTTTGCCTCATCCAGACTTTAGTCGTCGTTTCTTTTGGGTCTTGACATGTGGACTCTGTGACCTCTTTGGCTTCTTTTGGTTCTTTGAATTTGACCGGCTTGTTGTCTCATTGCCGTTCTTGTCCAAGCGAAACCAAATTTGGGCACCTTTCGGGCGCTTGAATTGCAGTGGGCATTCAAATCGAACGGGGTCCTCCATGATCCATGCCCAAATCATATTGTAGTTCCGCATCATGTCTTTCATCTCATGCCATTTCAGCTGGAACTTGACCTCAAAATCAGGGGGACACCCCGGAGCCTTCACTAAATTGCCAGTGCGCAAGTCTCTGGTGGCAACAAGCTTGCAGTCAACTACCCTGCATGTGCCAATGATTTGCGACGTACCAATTCTCGCAATGGCAACATTCTCCCGAATTGAGCATCTTGTAGACCTCAACTCCATTGTTTTTTTACCTGTGACAAGTTGGCTAGCCCATGGTTCCTTGACCAGCAGCGCACGACATGCACCATTGCATTGCTGCAAAATGTCAACACTTGACATCTAGTTGAGAATTGAACCCCAGCAAAACTGCGAGAAAAAAGTGATCATTATCAATAAGCCATGAGAAGTCTGCCTCAAATCTTCTGGAAATGATGTGCGCCAAACAACTCTGCAAACATAAGTACAGCGCGCGACGAGAGACACACAACAATTGATGGCAGCACAAGGATGGTTGGTAAGCGGTCGGTCATTACACATTTGTCATAACTCATTTATGACTTCTAATTGCTTGTTATGACAAAATTTGACACCTGTTGCGCAACTTCCAACCTTTTCTTTGAGACTCGTGTATCAAATACACTCTGGCTGACTCAACTGTCAACAGGAACTAACTTGCAGCATTAAGGGTGTTCATCAATGCTCTAAGCAAGCAGTTCCTAAACCCTGACCATTGGAATCAAAATTGAATCAAAATGAACTGGCCCACAGCACCGATGATAATCATCAAAGCTCTAGGCGTGCCACCCCCCACACTCACCAGTGCTTGAAGTTGTGATACTCCCACTAATCCACTTCGGGCCCATTAATCATCTCATCCGAATCAAGCGGGCATGGATCTTCCACTTCATCATCGTCAGGCTCTTCTTCCTCGCCTTCTTCCCCATCGATATCTCCTTCTGGGACATCTGTGGGCGCACTGGCGTCTGCTTGTTGTGCCGGCTTGACTTCTTCAGGTCCAGGTGGTTCCTGAATCCCCTCCTTCATCTTGGCTATTAAACTTTCCTGTCTGGCTTCCTGAAATCAAGGCATTGCAAACAAATGGACCCAAACGAAGATAGCAATCTAATAATCCATTAAAACATAATCATCAAAAAAATAAGCAGTTACGCTATTGACTCAAAGGGTCAATCATGACAAACACCTCTCGAATCGATGATCCCGACCGCAGCATGCTTGCTGCATCATCTCCGATTTCTTTGAGCTTGTCCTTGTGTGGTTCGAATGCAATACCACCAACCTTGGTAACAAAATGCGATACAAACCAACGCAAAACATAGGTGCACACATCCAATGAGTAACTACCTCAGCAGCCAAAGGGCGCGGATCCTTTCGCTGCCATCGATTTTGATGGCGTACTTGTAGTCTCGTCCAATCCACTGAGGATTGGAGACCTTCGCACCTAAGCAACAGGTTTCCACTAGCCCTTACCCTTAGGCTTGAAGCTTCTGAAAATCACGTGTTTGAGGTGAGCTTGGAACAAAAAAACTTGGGGTCAGGCCATCAGAAGTCTTCGCATCCACGTCAATCTCCACCTTGTGCTTCTTCTTGGCGGGCACTTCTTCATCTGGATTCTGTTTATCATCTTTGGTCGTGTCTTCTTTGTCTCCATTGGTGCCTTTTCCTGTAGTCTTGCTCTTGGCCTTGGCCTTGGCCTTGGCCTTGGCCTTGGCCTTGGCTTTGCTCTCAACAGTTGCCTTAGGCTTCGGTGATGGCTTCGGTGATGAATTCGCCTTGCTTTTCGGCAAGTCAGGCTTTTCTGGTGTCTCGCGGGTTTCCTTAGGCGTTGTCTTAGGCTTTCCTCCCTTGCTTAGTCTTTTATTCGGAGGCGTCTTCTGTCTTTCCTCCTAAGAGTTACACAAACGAACAGTATATGATTCGATGGGAACATGAAACAAAATCGGAAACATCAACAAGCAGGACTATAATGATTTAAGTCGAGCTTCACTTCCAGAGAGATCTTCATCTTTGATGACATTCACCACAGGCATGACAAAGAAGCGACGAACAACGAACAAGGCTGATGGCGTGAGTGACTGCTCAGACACTTGCACCAGGGAAATCTTTCGGATTGTTCTAATGGATTCAGTTTCCGGCACATTCCACCAAAATGGAGCCATGGATCCGGGAAATAAACTGGTCATACGCAAGTTCGCATCATTTTACACCGTTCCAACAGGTATGATGAGTCTGTCAGGTAGTATCGGTATGGGAACTGCCGGTATGTTTCCCCACAGCAAAAATTCAGCAGCATTCACTTCAACTGCAGCGAAGCATGTGAAACGATGGAACATTGAAATGGCGGTACTCTTCCTAGAGGACGACGCATGAGATTTCATATCTCATCTTTTGCTTGAACAAGGAAATATGTTGAGAGGTCCAGGAAATGACACATGCAAAATAACACCAAGTGGAACCCACATGTTCAATAAAGTCTTATGAGTTGTATGCACAAATCTACCAGCCTCTGAAAACAAGCCAAACCAAAAAATAACATGGTGTACGACCCTCTTTTGATTGCTACGTTTCATTCCTACACTTACATTATTTGAAGAAAAAGCAAATGTATACTTTTACTGAGTCCATGAAGTTTTCCAAAGATTCATATGGCGTATATTCAAATGGTTTCTATGGTGCGAAAGAATGCTGCCGAAACCATTTCAACCTACAGTAGGATGCTCTGTCCCTTTCAATATTGTGACCGTTAAATAATGTTCTGAAAGAAAGGTGCCTGAAATTATCACTGACCTTGGTATTAAAACCATCATGCTGCATTTGGTAATTTCATCCAACATGTAGAAACAGAGCAAACAGTTTCGCAGGTTCAGATGATATTCAACTTCAGAATATCGTGAAAACACGGCTTCCCTGTTCGGCATATCCGATCAAAATCTTGCGTGACAGTTTGCACAAGGGATAAGGCTCGATGAAATCATCAAGGAAAACCCCAAGACAGAAGCACCGTCACAGCAATCCAAACGACCAGGCTCATGTTCAGAAGTTTGCCCATTCCCACGTTTCAACTAGGCATCCATTACAAAAATGGCAGGAATAGCCACACACATAGGGCACCTTTGGACCTGCATGCCTGCCTCGGGTGTCCGCAATGGGGTACCCGATGATAAGCATCAAGCATTGCCCTGAACTGACCCTCACGACAATTTGTACCAGGACTTTGGTGCCAGGTTGAGTGCACACATCAGGTACACCTTGGGCTTCTTTGGTTGTACAACAGGTGGGCTGTTACTCGTCTCCACCTAAAAGCAAAAACGACATCGGAAATGACAATAAATATGGAATACAAGTTATGACAATACATATGTAAAACAAGAAAGCACACAACAATCAAACCCACAACAGATTCGATTTGAACACTGACTCACAAAGGAAAATCTGGCCTCCCAAACGAGCCGGGCTTTGTTATTGTTGATGACCTTTTCATACTTTCCATGGTAGAGCCCGCCCAAGCTACGATGGCTGACTTCTCCTCCCTGCTCCACGTTCGGTTGATTTGGACGAAACATGAAGGTCTGGCCGCTTTCCACTGGCTTCGCAACATATCTGAAACACGCCGGAACAGGCTCATTGCCCCCTGTGGCCTGCATGCGTTCAAAAGGTTCAGCGAACTAGATACAAATCATTGAAAACCGTTTGTTCATGTCTGACCTCATATAGTGGTCAAGCATCACAATGGTGTTATCATTCTATCTAAATATTGAATATCAACATTTGCTGATTCAATGTAATTCAATGTAATAAGTCCACTACCAAAATTTTGTTCGGCTTGAGGATCCAAGTTTATGACTCTCATGTTTTTCTTTCATATGGAACCGGGAGAAAACATCACCAATTAGAGAATGATATCAAAAACATGTGGACCCCACATCAGGCCTCCAGCATCTTGGGATGCAAAATGTGGCTTTCGATTGACAGGCTTCCAATCCCACGCTCTGTGGCTAAGAGACGCAAGTACTGGCACAATGGAAGGAGCTCCTTGGACTCACTGGCAATGAAGTTGAAATCATGGGTCCATCGCACCACCAAACCTTTGGTATCCGTTGTTTCTTCTCCTCAAATGATAGGGCGACTCAGAATCGCTCATATGTTTGCATGAAACGCAGCTCACATTTCAAAAAACAAACATAAAAATCAGAACAAAATCTGAAATGAACCATCAATCAGGCAGCCACTCTTGGTGACTTCCTCGAATTGACCTGTTCCGAATCCAAAAAGCTCTCCGGCAGCCACCCGCAAATTCTGGTCCGAGGTGTTTCCCAACCAAATCTCCAAGCCGTCCGTGATAACAACGGCAGGTTTGCCATTCTTCACCGGGGCAATGGCAAGCCTACGGGGGTATATACATGCATCATCAAATGCAAGATATTATTGAAACAAAACACTTTGCAAGCGCATAAAAAACAGCTTCAAATAAAACGCGTTTCAACTGTCTTTCATCGGACGCATCACTCCAGCCTGTTCACAGTGAAGTCTCCATCACTGACTGCCAGTAAATCCAGTTCTCTCGTTGTGTCCAATGGCGCAGTCCCACCATCCAAGCTGTAGTCACACTGGCCTCCCGCACGGGGATGGGCTACAGCCACTGCCTGGCTTGATGTGGTTGTCGATCTCGCCTGGACCGGATACTTTTCATGGAAGGCCTTCTTTTGCTTCATAAGCTCCGTGAACTCTTCGGTGCCTTCCGGAAACCGAGTGTCCAGGACCGAAGGCCAAACAGGGCGGCCTGAGTCCCATGCCAGAATCTCCAGACTTGGGGCTGATGCCTGCGCTTCAGCAGGTGCAGGTCTTGTCTTTGCTGGCGCATCTCTGGATTCATCCCAGAAAGCCCAAACTTGACTCCTCATATCTTTCAACATGGTCTTGAATGTCGCGGCCTGATCCAAATTGAAACCAAAGTACCTCAACGGGGAGTTTTGTTCTTCAAGGCGCATGGACACCACAGCGCGTCCGAATTCCGAGAACCTGGCATGGACAATGCAAATACAATGATGGTCTTGCAATAAAAAAAATGAAGCTTACAATCAATGTTTTGCACCGTTCACTGGAAGCCCCCCTTGTGCCTGTTTGGGAGTACGTCGCACACCAAAACCCGATCCTCTGGTTTGACATTCATGTTCCTCAGATAAGCCTGTAGAATCCTTTTGTGGCATTCCACTCCTTTCCTTGGTATCCACACGCTCCACAAGATCAATTTCTTGAAGCAGCGTTAACAAAAAACAGCATGATAGAACAACAAGAAAAAAGACACCTCAAAAATGAACCTAATGCACTTTGAGGAAATATCACCAAACAAGGATCTGCTCCACCCTCGCTGACGGCCCTGGTCTGCTTGCGTCATCATAGCCCAACATGTCATTTGCAGGAATCAATGGCACCGGTCCAATGTACCCAGTCTGAACTGCGTCACAAAGCAAGAACTCAGGCCTTTGGTAATTGTTGTGGAACACAGCTGCACATATTTGCCCCTGCCCCCTGTCGGCCGACTGCCTTCTTTCCCAAATCACAAGAACATGATTGTCCAGGTTCAGATTCATTTTCACAGCCTGGTCTTCCAGAATCCTTCTGTGTTTGAGTGTTGCAGGGCTTGAGGTCTGGGACTGATTGACCGGAAACTGAAGGTGGCAAATTGCAGCACCATGGAGAGCAAGCAGGGCTGATGTTGTATTCATAGCTTGCCGGACATATGTGGCGTTGGCCGGCCACACTGTTGCATCAAAACAAACGATGATGAACCTGTGCAGGCACTGGCCATGGAGAACCCCACAACAAAGCTGGCTGAAGCAAAGGCTTTCTGATACTCTCATACAGGGGTACCAAATAGTAGACTGAATGCCTCTGGTGTTGTTTATTGGATCTAGTATCGCCTTTGGGAGACACACTGATTGAAACTTACTAGTGTCAAACCAAAACACTCTTTTCCAGCAATTCCACGGAACTGCTCTTTCCAGGTCAGGAATTGCGCCACTGCTGTGTTAAACTCAGGCCCCGTTTCCACAAGCTGGCAGCTCTCGGACATCCACTTGTCAACAAACTCATCCCCTTTCCTTGAAAGGTCACAAGGCTGCGAAAAAAACATTGAAAACACAAAGGTTTGTCATTAAAATGGTGGCATACAATTCCCCAAATGAAAATTTCAAGAAAATGTGACTAACTAGACTCTTTTGCCTGTCATAGAGGTACTTCATGTCCTTTGCTGTTTCAATAGCGCGTTGGTCCCCGGAGAGCTCCATGTTGGACAGCTTTGAAAGGTCTGTGCTCAACTTTGATAGCAGTGAGGTTGACTCCGCTGCTCTGATGGATGCCCTGGTCTTCTCCTCCATTTCTTCTCTAATGGCCGCATTCTGCTTTTCAATCTTCACTCCAAAGACCCTCCGATCAACATAAAGTCGACAAGAATCTGAATTAGAAGCACACCTACTGAAAGATATGATTCATATCAATCACCAAGACCCATGGTAGAAAATTCAAAATAATATAGTTTCACAACGATGCAAACAACTCAATGCTATGAGCAATCAATGGTGGGTATAATAGCCTACCGAAGTATCTCACTTCGCAAACATGTGGTCAGCCATGCAATGCAGATTACTCTCTTTGACCCAAAAAAATCACTACAACCAAATTCAAAACATCTTAAAAAACCCTGAAAATTTCACCCCGGGTCCCCTACCTGAAAGCCCCCACATCATTGACACTCCCCGGCGGGACATTGTGTTCCAAATTATGCAGCAGGTCTGGATCCATGTAGCCAAAAGCAAATTGGGTTCGAAGTTCCTTCTCCATTGCTGGGAAGTCAGCCGCCGGGGATATCCGACGGAGAAGTCCGAGATAATGAAGAAAGGCTGCACACGCCTGGTGCTTGGCGAGGCCTTCTCTGTAGCCCACTGATTTCCGGAGCGACGCCGCCGTGTTGTCATGATCATGAATAATGCGCTCCAAGAAAAGCAAAGCCTTTACACCCGCAAACCGGACAACCCCGGGCGTCATTTTTTTTGTTCACCCTGATTGTTGAATTTGCAAAAAAAAACATGACACTTACTCCAAGGGGCGAGCTCATTGTCGGGTTTGTTTCTGCACTCCTCTCTCCATTGCTCGAGTGGCCCCAGCCCACTGGTATAACCTGGGTTAAGGAGATCTCTGGCCAAGAGCTCATGGGTAAGTAACTTCCCCATACCACGACATTCGACTGCTTGACGAAGCCGAGCGAGAACGCTGGGGTGAACAACCTTTTTCAAGTTGTAAAGAGCCTGAGCTTCATATTTTCCGATTTGGAAAGCAGCCGCAAGTTTGGATGCAGACTCCCAGTCCTGGCGATGGTCAAAGCTTGCAGTGTTGAAACAAGAAAAAATAGCAAGGGGCTGGTGGACTATATACAGCACATGAGTCTGCAACACACCCAACAGGAATCAAAACTACAAAAAACATACGTGATTGCATGTCTTTGGATGTTAAATATCAAAACCTCAACAATCAATAGAAATACACATTAATAAATAATGATATATTATCAGTCCCTGTTGCTGTGAACAAGTTCAACAAGGTTTCCCATACGGTAATGTTTCTTTTACATTGACCACTGTCCTGCAGTTGTTGTTGGACCCCTGGACCACCTGCCTTTTCAATGATGTCTACTTGTCGAAGCAGATTCAGAGCATGTGGTGAGCGGCGTGTGCTCGTGTGAATGAGCGTGGCACCTCAACATCTATCGTTGGATGGTAGGCAATTGCCATCAATATCATCAATTCCTAACAAGAACATGAAACAAACCCCTCCTCTGTTTGCCAGCACTTTCTCCCTCGCATCATTGAAGGATCCAAAAGATGCATGGATGGTTCCCATGCTGACCTGCAAATAAAAACAAACACACACACTGTGTACCCAAATCGCGCCTCATCCATACAAGGAAGAACTCTTGTCAATCTCCCTCTATTCCAACAGTGCAGGCAACACCCAAATCCATTAACTTCACAGTTATCATTTGAAAAAAGGATTTGCGAACAACTTAAAAACTAACAAGTCACCACGGTCGACTTTTTAGACTCATTCTTATTCACCCCTCTTCTTACCTTCTCATCTTGTTCCAAACAAAAATACTAAAACATTAAAAATATTATGCTGGGCAACTCATCACATCCCGTTCAAAGCGGTCTGGCCTTCACCCACCGGGGGGCCTTTTCTTCGAACTGATGCCGACGAATCCCAAACATGGTCGTCAACAGCATCACCCCTCTCTTCCATCCCTTTACGTACCCACATGAGAACGGCGCAAGAAGACAACCTTAGAATGTTACTGGGACGGTGACCTACTGAACAAGAACATGAAAGAGAATTGTTGAACAACTGCAGGACATGAGAGTAAGGAAGCGACCTCCGCCAATTGTTGCTGGTAATTCATGGTATTCCACTTCAAGATACGCTTCCGGAACTTTTGTAAGGTTCAACTTCTCAGTCCCAACCAAATCTGGGTTACTCATGAACCTGATACCGGGTTCAGGTCATGCATCCATTTTGAGTTGGATTGAATTCTGTCTTGAGATGGATGCAACAAACTCAGGCACCAACCCCTCTGTCAGAAACAATGACAAAAGTGTGCTGCCCACATCAGGCTCAATCATCGAGCTTACTCCAAAATCTTTGCGGTACGAGAGCATCCAAGGACGCACCAACACTGGCACGTCCATGGAGGTTGCGTAGTTTTGCCTAAGTGTTCACCCAGGTTTTTTTGTGGGTACCACATGAAACCATAAAAGATGTGAAAGTGAAGTAGTTACGACAAACATCTGAGGTTGGGTCGCCGGATCTGCAGGGGCAAAGTCGTCTATCCATTGGGCAAACTCCATCATACTGTCCTGTCCAAACAACAACGTGTAAGCCAATAAGCCGCTCAGGTCACTTCTCCAAAGTGTCCATCAAATTGCTAGCATAGCTCTGCGTCACTTCTTAATCAAAAAACAAAAACGTCCTGATCTGGCAAGTTCTTCTTCAAAAAGGCAGAAGGCCCACCTTCAACCATGACGGTGTTCAGGAACCTGGAAAGAGCTTACATTACGTCACAAACTGCCACTCACACACTTAAAAGGGTATATCTATTGAAAGTTGGTGCTTGATGCTTATCATCGAGTTTCCGGCTTAGTCATTGATCACTTATCGCAAACACCAAGCTCATGCTACAAGTACAAGTTGCAACAAAGTTGGGCCACGCTTGATGCTTATCATCGAGTTTCTGGCTTAGTCACAATTATCTTAGCACAAACACCACGCTAATGCTGCAAGTTGGAATATTAATGCAATCAACAGTGTCAAGAAAAAAGCCTGATGTGGGACCAAAACATTTAAATCAAAAGAACACATGTTTGACTACGGCTCGTCCAACTCAATCCAAGACACCAGTGTGTCAGTTCCAAAATGTATTCCGTGCTTGCATCTCCAGCACATACTTTTGGAAGTTTGCCCCGTTGGTTCTCACCGCCCGAAGAAATGCGCTTCTTTGGGGCCATTTCCCCTGAGTTGATATGCCTTTGATCCAAAACCCGAAATCTGCACAGGAAAATGACAGGCTTTTTCAAAATCTGTGCAGGAAAATCATTTTTGAAATTCAACCGGCTGAGAAAAAATCGCAACTTGTTTGGAAGAAACATGATGCATATCACACTCATATCACGCTGAAGCCTCGGATTTTTTGGTTGTGACTTGGGGAAGCTCAGGATTGACACGTCACACCAGCACTCGATGATTTGGCATCCAGTACTGGAATGAGTGTGATGTTTGCTGACAGAAATTTTGGCACGCTCCGGTGCACCGATGCCTTACAAAACCAGACACAGATTGAACTGAAATGACAAAATATTTCAGAGTCTGAAGTTATGCTGCAAAGGGTCTTTCTGGCAAAACAACATGACCAACCCAAGCAAGGGCCATAATCAACACTTCATACAAAACAACAACACAATAAAACACAGGACAACAAAGGGTTCGATTTTGAAAATCCGTCACATTTGGGGTTGGATTCTGGAAAACCGTCACATGGGGGTTGTAGTCCCACAATTTGTCGCAATAGGACCCCTCACATAGGGTTGGAGTTTGGTAATAGTGCAGTTCCAGCATTTGGTATTGTTTGTCTCGGAATACAAGACCAAATTGGACGGATTTTCGGAAGGCAACCCCAAATTGGACGGATTTTCGGAACCCATCCCCAAATTGGACGGATTTTCGAAACCCATCCCCAAATTGGACGGATTTTCGGAAGGCAACCCCAAATTGGACGGATTTTCGGAACCCATCCCCAAATTGGACGGATTT
>OMLO01002436.1_pt1 | contig 15009 bp, 11 predicted proteins | sample 1674811 | NCBI WGS metagenome assembly OMLO01 (sample SAMN06265003, study PRJEB25207) | coral metagenome | isolation source: Coral host | place: Mexico:La Bocana,Puerto Morelos, Mexico | collected 2008-11-13 | reverse complement strand
GGGGGGGGGGGGGGGGGGGGGGGGGGGGGGGGGGGGGGGTGGGGAGCGATTAAGATTTTTACACCATAATCGGCTTTGCCTGATAGAATACCGGGTAGCCTCGATCAAACACTGCGTTTCACAGGCAGATATTAACAGCCGGTCAATTTGCTTTCTCGGTTACCACAGTAGCATTTAATACATTTTGATCCTCGTCGGACAAGTGTTTGTTAAAAAAAATTAGCGATCTTCGTGGCGTATTTACGTTCCATTTTCGCCGAGAAAAGTGACTCCATCAGAAAGTTTGGTTTCCAGTCAGTTTGCTCACGACTAGCATTGTTTTCGCGTTAAGGGCCCCTGAAAGTGGTTTATCTTTTAAGATGGGATTGCTGATATTAGTTACACTAAGCGTAGTAAGCGACTGAATTTGGTTTATGTTCAAGAGGTGCATAACCTAACAACCTTATTAAAGGCCCATGTTCACCTAATAGACTTTGCGCGCTTGTGTTTTTGTTTTGAAACTGTTCCATTGTTAAGTGCACGATTTTCATTGGATGTCACTTTCACTGGGCTTTTCGCACATTCCATCGTGCTGCGCTAACACCTCGGCTGCTCTCACCCACAAGTTTAGTTGATAAATGGCGTTTTAAGATTTTCCGTCAACCTCATCCCCGGGGCTTTTCGAAAATCAGCACAGCGCGTATTGCTTCTTGGGTGATCATGGGCCTTAAAGAAGAAAGTACTAGCTGTCAACTATATCTTGAACTTCATAAAAAAAAAACCATAGGCCTTATCCTAAAGGGATTCGTGAAGGATTCGTTACCAGGATTCCCCATCTTCGTGCCCTCCCAGGGCCGGAAGGTGAGAAACTCTGGAAACCAGGTTGACCAGCGGGGTAGCAGTCATCTCTCCGCCCTCAGCATGACCCCCGGGCGAAGTCTCTCACCCGGGAATCATGTGGAGGCTGGTAGATGACTGACATTTCAAGCTAACCAGTGGGTGGGGCTCTTTTTTTCGGCAGGTAGTCTATTACTTAACTTAGGTTCCAGTTGAACAAACTTTGCACCTCTCTCGCCTGGAGCTCGTACCAGGTAATGAACCCTACAGTCACTTTGAAGATAGTTGCCGATTTAAAAGCTACCAATCAGCCTCTTATCATTAGCAGCCTTACACTGCCTGGGCGATAATTATCTGCCAACTAGCGTAGTTAGTAGTAGTCTTAGAGTTACAAAGCGTTTACGATAGAATAAGGACAACAAGGTTCTTTACACTACCGGAGCTTTAAACAGGCATCTTTAATTATCTGTTTAAACTTCGTCTTCGTGAGGTAATTCACAATATAGTAACCAAAGCGTAGACCTTTGCAAGGAAGCCTCGGGTGTTAAATTCCAGCACAGTTAGTCTAGCGATACAGTTCTTATTTCAAGTCAGTTCTGATAGCTTAGTTAAGAGTTCAACAATTCCAGCTGATGTCATAACTATTTTTAACCCATTTGATCTTGTTCACACACAGGAATCATTCCAAATCTGTTAAGAGCGGATTACATATCAAGAATGAACACTTTCAAGGGATTGGCTGTACTTTTCTTGATTTATTTGTTGCCACTGAGTAGAGGTGAGAAAATTTCTTAACTTTTTTGAAGCGACAGCTTTTGGCAGTCGCTTGCTATATACATGTTTTATTATGTTGCACTAAAAAAGAAAAAATCGCCATAAACGTAACGGTCAAAGCAAAGAAATGATATACTGAGACTAGCTAAAGTTTCAATATTTCACCAGATTAAGAAATGTTATGTGGTGCAATCTAACATCGGTCCCACCCTGAAATCCAGGTGTACTTCTTCTGCAAAATGTTTGTTCCATTTGTAGAACCTTTTATCCAGTATTAAGAAATTAAAAAAGAGTTACAGTTTTAATTAATTTTCAACAAAGAAAAGGATTAGAAAGTGATCCTCACCGTAAATAAAACTGTTCAGAGGAAAATACAATATCATGCTTTTTTGAACGAAGATCACATAAACAGTTCTTGTGCTAAAAGTTCAAATGAATTTGTCAAAATAAACTCTTTTCTTACACCAAGCTAGTAATGATGTAGATTATTTGAAGATGACGTTGATACTGATTTTCCGTTAATTTTCCTAATAGCTTGAATTTACTTTGCTTTTGTACATAAATCCTATTCTCGTCCCCAGTGCTACTCATCTTAAATTTTCGTAGTACCTCTCTCCCGTTTCGCCGACCACGTGTCCAAAAGTAACGGAGGCTCTGGGGACGAGGATATACATAATTGAGCTTGAAGTTAAATATTTCTACCTCTAATATTTTGTGTTTGGTTGTCACAAGGGCTAACTCATAAGAGAAGCAGTCTTTCGACGAAGACCGATACTCCAGTTTCCCAGCTGCCTCCTACAGCAGTTCAAGACGCAACAATTTTACAGCCTGGTACCGAGACTGACTTTATAGTAACACCGCTGCCCTGGCCCCACAGTACCAATGGTGCTTCACGCCCAAAAGCGATCCCTCCAGATACCACTCCATCTCAAGAAAACTTGACTACAACAACGGCTCCGATGAAATTAAATCAAAGTAAAGATTATTTGGTTTCTGTTATAGTTAAAGGCACGCTTTTTTCCCATCCTCTCCGCATTTTTCACCCAAATCGCTGATCACATTTTTTGCTGTGATCTGCCATGCACTAAACAGCAATTATAATGATAAACTGTCGTTGGTAATGAAGACTACCAGCCGGTGAAACGCTACTATGGAATAAGAATAAATAAATTAAGTTTTTTTAAATATACTTCCCGCTGGAAAAATAAAATATGCTCAGTTTATGACTTTTTAAAAAGGATATTTCTGTGAGTTGATTGCAGTAACTTTTACTTGCATAATCAACCTTCACCTTGGCATAAAGGGTTTTGTTTTCTTTTCAGCACATTCGTGGACAATTGCCCCGGTTGGTTGCTATCGGGACTCCTACGTAGAACCCCGACCACTTCCCGAACTGATAGCCGACTTCCGAAACACTATCGATTACAGGGAGGTTAATAAAACTATTATGGCATGCGCTGAGAAGGCGCGGGAAAAAGGGTTCACATTCTTTGGGATCCAGTTTTACAGCGAGTGTTGGAGTGGTACTGGTGCAGAGAAAACTTATGGACGGGATGGTACATCAAAGGACTGTGAAAATGGAGTCGGTAAATCTGCAGCGAATTTCGTTTACAGGTTTGGGGATTATGGTGAGTGTTACATGTTGGTTTCTGTTAATTATACGGAACGGTGATACATCATGACTATTTCTTACTGCGAGTAATTTTTGCTCGAGCGCGTGAACGCCTTCGAAGCCGTCGAAAACAAATTTTGTCTTTTCCCAGGCCCACTCGCCCGCGGTTAATTATTTGGCACTCAAGACAAAATAGAGGGCCTGTGGACAGCAGTTGGCTGGTCCCTGTGCGGCTTTTTTCCCAGGCCTTCACGGTCAATTGATTTCGTGACGAATGGACCACTTTTCACCTCGGACCACGTAAGCCGAAACGCTGTGGCGAAATATTGAGGCCTAGAACTAGACAAGACAAAAATGTGATCAATCTGTTCTTAGCTAGGCCTTTTCATTACTGACATTGGTTATCCTTGATTTATTTCTCGTCCAACTGGTCAAAGCTAGCTCTTTATTTCTCTCCAGAAATGCCCCCTTGCGCTCCGTGTGCCAAGCCGCGTCGCCTTTGTTTTCCCGCCATTTCTCGGGTGACGCTGGAATCGGGTGTGAACATCACTATGAGGCAGCTGAACATTGGAGATCGAGTCCGGACACTGGGAACAAATGGAGAAACAATGTGCAGCGAAGTGATCGCTTTTCTGCACAAAGAGGTTAAAACAGCGGCACATTTTTACAACCTTAAGACCAACAGCGGAAACGTTGTTAGACTATCACCACAACACTTGATTTTCAGAAAGAAAAATACTTCGTCGCCAATTTCTGCGGTATTTGCGTCAGAAATCAATGTTGGAGATTTTCTCTATACTTCTAATGGCAATACCTCTAGCTTTCAAGCAGTATCTCAAATCACAATGACAACAGAGACGGGCGTGTATGCTCCCTTAACAAGGCAAGGGACTATACTTGTAGATGGAGCACTTGTGTCGTGTTATGCTCATTGGCCTTCTCATGACACCGCGCATCTAGTTATGGCGCCTATTAGGGCAGTGAACACGCTCTATGGAGCCTGGAAACGACTGGCCAGTTTAATTCATTTGCCACAGTGGCACACTTCTCAACAAACAGAAGGGATTCATTGGTACGCTGGCGCTCTTATGCCACTGACCTATATCTTTCTACCGCTGTAAAGTTGATTATCGACTGAATGATAACCAAACAGACAAGATTCTGAAGAAGTAACTATGACCCAAAGTAAAAATTGCCTTAACTAAGTTTAGGCCAATAGAGTCCCTGTAAATAGGCCAATACCGAGTTACCTGTTTCACGAGTTCTCAAGCAAAACCTTTCATATGAAAATGACTTAGATTTGCATGAAAATGAACGTATAGGCGGAACACATTTTCGAATGAATGGGTTACTTACGAAGACTCGTTTTGACACTAAGGCAAAAGGCAACTCTGAAAATGGCCTATTAGCTCGTAACGAAGATTTCATCACTTGATTATCACTACTGATTAAGAAAACAAGTTATTATTTAGAGCGGTTTTCAACTGTCGTGAAACCAAACCAATTTGAAGGTCTTTGAAGAGCATCATAGGTGATTCTCGTATTGCTCATTAATTCTTGAATCCTTTCAAGATCACGTCTGTCGAAAGAACCAAACTGTACGGTAATTCTAGGTCATTTGGGTCTTTTAAGTGAAGTTTAACTTCACATGGTAACAAGTATTGCTAACACGCCCACTGTTTTGCTGGCCGTCCTGCAGATGTTGCTGGCCTGATCACAATCGATTGGTAAAATATTAATATTTTACCAATATTATATTTGTCACCACAACGGCCACCCTGGGGACAGAGGAAAGTGTCCATTGTAGAAAGGTGGTCGTTATGTGGTGGAATAACATGGCACCTGTTTTTTCACCTACAACATTTTATTGTCAAAACGTCTTATTTTTACATATCGAAATCAAAATGTATCAATAAAATTGAAACTAATCAGAAACAGAGAGATGAGACCCGAGGTACAGATCAAGTTTGTGATCTTTTACAACAATTAATGCGGTTTTGTACACACCGTTGCTCAGATACTGGTTAACTGGCCGTTATCGAGGGTTAAGTGACCGTTGTTGAGAGGTGACCGTTGAAGATAGGTTCAAGTAAGACCGACTGTATGGACCGTCCGCCGGGACCAAAAATATTGGTCAGTGTTAAAAAGGTGGCCGTTAGTGGGGGTTCGAATATAGTAAGTTTCTTTGAATTCATTGTCGGTTTGATTGTTGATCATCAGTTATCAGGGTTCAAGTATCCTTTGCATCCTTATCACCCCGGTGAAGCGATCTGGTATCAAAAACAACTTAAGCTCACGCGAGTTTGTCATTTTATTCACTTGTTGCTCAAAAATTGTCTAACAACTATTGCACTTGAAATAGAGACGCATTAGCATCTAATACAATTTCTGGTATTAAAAAAAGTTGGCTTGCGCACTTTAGGAGCCTCTGTTCTCAAGATCCTTTACTTTGTAGATTCTAACAAGCCAATGTTCGGTGGTGTAAGCTTCTTCCAACACGTCAAGTTCGAATTCCTGTAAGAGAAAAATATTAAATTTGTCAAGCCAAATAGTAGGTAGAGCTCGTCGTCGGTTATTAGAGTGTTCAATAGTTAGACTAGAGCAATTTATAATGATATAAGTTAAGAGCTGTTGTTCGAAGGCGGATAACGCTACCCACCGAAAAAATCACTGTCCATCGGATAGCGCAGTTTATTTTTTAACACTTATCCACTGGATAGCGATTTATCCGGCGGATAGCGCACAACCGAGGACAGAAAAAAAAAATTTAAAAGGACTTTCAGAAAGTCTAAGCCTTTCAACAACTGGGGCGATTAGTTGGTCCAAGACATTTACTGGCTACTCGGAAGTTCATGCTTCTTCAGATGCAATCATCAGGCAAGAGAAAACGGTTACAGCGAAAGATATTTGTCAAGACAACATAAATCATAAATCTACAGAGTGAGTCTTGAATAGGAGACGATAACAGCCTGACATTGTGTCCAAACAGTACAACCCAGCCAGGACTACATTAGAAGGCTGCTTGAGCCGTTTTTCATTTGATTGTCATAAAACCAAACACCAAAGGTATCCATTTGGCCAAGTTTTGGACAATCGCAAAGGCACTCCAGTAAGCCAAAGAGAGCTCGAATCAAACTGTTCTAGCGGCCTACAAGCGTGTGAAAATATGCGTCAGCAAATCAGGGTTGGTTTTACTGCTGATTGCATGACAAAGTAAACGCGAATAAGGTGCAACACTCAAGCAAAAACCACTCAACTTAACAGCTTGTAATCGCTGTTTCACGTGAAGAAAACAGCGAATGAAGTATTACGGCTGGCAAAACATAATTTCCAAACATGCTAAGTCGTTAATAAATGGTAAATAATAGGCTTTGACAAACTGGAAAAGTAAGAAATTAATGTCAAACCTTGTTTCCGATTTCGGCATTACGCACACGATCGTAACCAGTCGGTTTTCCTACACACAAAATGAAACAATAAAATTTAGATTACAATGCTGCGTGAATGCGGGATACACAGATGAAAGAGGACCTGGTAAGGAGTCCCGTGTCAAAATCTTAAGCAGGGAGGGGTTAGTAAGGTAGTACAGACGAGTGCAACCCCATTAATGCGGTCACCGACAAGCCGTAAAAATCTGCTTTATTAACGGAATGGCTGTATTAAAGGAGTTTTTTTTAAATAAGAAAATGACTCGTCGTAACAACGGGGCTGTCAAAAGGGGGGGTGCTAACGAAGCTGCATAAACGCATTTGTTACCTTGCTCGGTGTAAACAGAGCCAAAACGGTAGTAGCACATCTTGTACATCAGACAGTTGAGCAGGATTTGGGAACCACCCCTGTCGACACGGAACTCTCCAGTAGGGGTGTAGTAATCATGCTCCTTGATGTGCTGGCCCTTTTCTGTGCTCCCACCAATACGGACCATCCACAGGAACTTGTTGATATCTACAAGACGGTCAAAACACGTTCAGTGAAGATTTGCGCAAAACACACATTACCAGCGTTAAGTTAAGTTGGACGCATGGTGGATTCATAATTAGTGCAGTTGTCTGCGGATCGAGCCGTCCGGGTTCGAGCAGTGGCCAGGGACATTGTGTTGTGTTCTTGGGCAAGACACTCACAGTGCCTTTCTCCAACCAGGTGTACAAATTGGTACTGTGGAGTTCAATGCTGGGGATAACCCTGCGATTGACTGGCATCCCATACAGGGGGGAGTAGAAATACTCCTAGTCGCTTCATGCCACAGAAACTGGGATACGCTCGGCTGTAGCCTTATTATGCAGACTAAGTATTTTTTACATTCAGTTAAGTTACTTAACTGAGGCACCTACCGTCTGAGGCGTATCCAGTTAAACCACCGAATATCACCAACACGTAATTAACATCCAGTTCCCGCATGATCTCGTATGCTTTATCTTCACTTGATGCCATAGCCTGGTCAAACAGGAGAGGAAAACACTTAGATTGAAATCAACTTCTTCTCCAAACAGTCAAACTGAACACCTTGATGTAAAATTACCCTCTTTCATTTGCCAATCTCAAGCCCACAACTGTCACTATTTTTGCCAAACAACTTTAGTAGAGTGCTCGAATGCACGGATTCGGAATATATCCACACCCAGAACACGGATTATTAAAAATTCCGAGGTAGCAGGAGTCTCAAAAGCTAAGGGAAAGAATAAAGCTAATCTGGAAATTCTAAGTGTGTGTGTGTGTGGGGGGGAGGAGATGTAAAACCCAAATACCGGTAACCATCCTTGGTGTAGTTGTAGATATTTTCTGGGACCAAACAATAGATTTGCTAGGTTTTAACATGATAAGTGTGACACAGCAACATTTTGCCTTTTGCCTATTACATTTTCTTTTCAACCTGCTGTCAGACATTTGTCTCCTTCAGGCTTGGATTACGCCAACACAGTCCGGAAAACACCTTGCACATCATGATCAAAAGAAGGTATTTTCTTGCCAAGCTTACTATTGAGAGTTGCTACATGTAAATCAAATGTGTTGCCTTCAACCAAAAGAACAAGACAAAAAGGACTATTCTGATGCTTGGAATGAAAGCTTTTATGTCGTCCACAAGCGAGACCTACAAACCATGTGAAACCGGATTATAGGCACTAGATGTGGACCAGCTGTCTAAAAAGATTTCAAAATTTTAAATTTTTTTAAAAATTTACAGCATACTGTCAATAAATATGTTGTTTTGTTTGAGACCAACCTGTATAGTGAACATGTGAAATATCTTCCATTTTGCTTTATCAAGAAAAGCATGTGATAAGCAAAATATCATACCTGCCCCACCCTGGAGATATGTGTGTTGTTCCACGTGTTGTTGTCCACCAATATGGTTCGATTTGCCATAGCTGTGATTTGATAGCCGTAATCCCACCATGACATTACTTTGGAGTCCTATTTTGCACAATATACATGTAAATTGGTATTAAAATAAAGCACTAATGACAACATTATTGATTGAAGATTGCTCAAAGTAGCATGGATATTTATTAACTTTCTTTTCAGTTGTGTTAATGTTGCAAGCATTTCCAAAGATGTTACCTGTAGTTTGATTTTACTGTTAAAATTAAGGCTCAGGTCAGAAGTTGTGCCAAACTAAATTCAGGAATCAAGTTTGACAAAAGCATGACAGAAGCACAATGTCTGAATCAAAATTGTGAATTAAGTTTGGCAAGAAATTACGTCCGACAAGCTCTGAAGTGCTTCATGACTCTGGCATGGTAACAATCAAGTTTTCGCTGTGCCAAACAAAGTTCATAAATCGTATTAATGCAGCATGTCACATTTGCATTTTAATAGGGAGTAATAAGGAAAATTATTATGAGGCTTTAGTAAAACCTGAATTTGGCACGACTCTGGCCACAATGCAGTAGAACCTAACTGCAGTTTCATTCAACAGAAGCACCAAATGTCCAAGACTTAAAATTTTATATCATTGATCAACTGTAAAATACAAATGACAGAGTGTGAAGGAATGAGTTGTACCTCTGGAGTGTTTTGTCGGAGCCAGTAGTATGCCTCACGGAAATCATCAAAGATGACTCGGGAGCCGTCATGTTGCTTGGCTGACAGGACAATTGACGGCGAGGAATATGCTTCAGAGGTGACCCAGGTACAGTGGAATGTGTAGGTGATCAACAGTAATGACATCAAACCAACCATTGCTGTGGCAACTTCATTCTTGATTGGATAACTTGGATCCCCTTTCTTTGTTGTTTTGCGGTCACGTCGCGAAACATCCAAATTCTAGAAGAAAATTGCAATATAAATAAATTAAGGTTAAGAACAAAGGAAGATCTGTATTACACCAGTTGCACTTGAACAGTGCACTCAGGAAGAGAATCCCAGTTTTCCAAGATTTTCAATGAAGTCCAGGAAAAGTTTTGAATTTTCCACTTTAGAAACAAGATGAAACCTGGGACAAATCACATCTCACAGTGACTTGTGGGACCATTTATGGGGATAGAACAAAAAACAAGAAGCTGCAGCAATGTCTCCAACGATCCACCACGCAACTGATTTTTTCTTCCTTATAAGGTGGCAACTTCAATCAGAATGTCTCAACACTCACAATGATGTCACAGTACAGCTCTACATATTGATACAACTATATGTATCATACGTACTTATGTGAATGTTAATTACAGATTGATTCTACAAACATTGAAGGGTGGATGTGCAAATTCCCAGAGCCTGAATTTGGTCAAAAATATGATTTTTCCTTCATCTCTCCTTTGTCAGTGCAAGATCAATGGCCACAACAATTAAACTGTTCACCAGAAACTGGATTGAACTGGAATGAACACAATTATTTTACCTTCATGTAAGTTGTAAGAATAGTGGAGACACTAATTCCAGACAGAATACAGGCCACTGGAGCCAGTACCAACATCAGACGAACCATCACCCCCTGAAAAACAACATCAACAACACCTTTATTCTCCTGTACATTTAATTAACATTAAATGGATGGAGAGAAAAAACTGTACAATTTGAGTAAAATGGAGACAAAATGGCCAAAACATTTTCCAATCAAGGGGATAAAGGGACTCCTCTTACAAGTCATTTGTCGAGACTAAGATAAATCATCTGATGCTTTATCACTTGTCCACAATGACCATAAATATTTTGTTGTTTTTACAGCTATGATTTAATTCTGCAATGAAAAATCATGTAATATGTGTAAATTTTGGGCTCCATTACGACAATTTTCTCCTTTATCACAACCTGGTTACTAAGCTAACTGCAACTATAGTGACATAGTTGTAGGTACAACATATCAAGTAAGCTCTAAGGATCTTTCTTCACTTACAGCAAAATAGATGCTTGTGACGCCATACATGATGATAAAGATGTTGGCATCTGTAAGTTTGTAAAAGCAGTAGTACAGGCCCACTGGAAACATAAACACCATGAGTTGCAAATCAAAGTAAAACGATGACCATGTTGTCGGTTGATGTTCAGAAACGGAGGCAATGATGGGAATGTTGTTCTTGGCATAAGATGGATCCAACAGAGAGTAGAAGCGGCCAGTCCAGGGAGAGATTTTACCAGTGAAGGTTAGGATACCACCAACAGTTGTGACACTGACTGCTGCAACAAGCACGACACTCTTAAACAGCAGCTGGAAGTTCTCTTTGGGCATGCGTGCTCGGACATAGTCAACAAAAGCATGGATCTGGCACAGACCAAACACACCAAAAGCCTATGGAAAATAAAAATTTACAATTATTACAGTTATAATTAATAGGAAGTAAACATACACAGTAACACAGGTGTATTAAACAAACAAGAGTACTGTAACTCACAGCCATATGTTCACTCGACTGTACTGGCTGGAACCCGACAAATGAGATCTGCATTGATAAGATGGTTCCCAAGCAATAAACCTATTAGGATGGAAAAGAAGAAAAAAATTAGTCTGATAGATATATTCACAGTGCATACATGGATATGTATGGAAAAAGATTTACACTAGGTACATTGTATAGCAGGGTATTATATACACTGTATAGCACACAATTTGTGCATCAACACTTCAAAAGAGGTTTTTTTCTTATTTTGCTACCATATCAACATAGGCTAAGAGATTGAGCCACTCATTTTTTGTGTTTTGTTATATTTTATAATAGTAGACAGTCACAATTTTCCCACTTATAATAATTACCACCTTGAATTGACATAGTGTAATGCACTGTAGCTATCCAAATAACTCCCTCAGATTCAAATAGTTCTGCATTCAGCAAGAGTTTTGTTTACTTACTGAGCAGTATGCAACATAGATTCTGTGTGAAAACCTGCCAGTTATCATCAGAGCCAAAACATGGAGGGGAATCAAGTTGATAAGGAACACATATCCACCCCATGAGGAAACCTGTAAAACAGGAAAAATGTGTTTAATTGAAATAATGACAAGTCTGCTACATTCATGTAAACATTTTTAAAATTCACTTACAAGACACACAACTTTGATAATTTCCTATATTCTTATCACCTCTCTGCACATCAGTGTATTCATTATTGCGTTTATCATCCTCGGAATCATCAGCTACACAGGCTAGGTATTACTAACAGAAATTACCATTTCTTTACATTTCTTCTACTGTGAGTTCTAAGAATTATTTTGATGCCAAAAGAAGACAATGACTCCTTTCCAATCTTGATGAATTTCTTCTTCTCACTGAATTTCTCTTTTATTTACTAATGCATTTAGTAATATCAAGAGAAAGACCATGTAAAACATCCCTAAAAAAACAGTAGACTTACCATGTAGAAGTAAGCCAGAGCACACAGGGTCGACCAGAACAGTGAACCAGTTTTCACAGACTTGATCCACAAGGCATAAGTTAACAGCATACAGAAGATGGCAATCCCTTCATTGTCGTATGACCCAGCAACAGAACGCGAGATGTAACCTGAGCAGAGATTAATATGACATCAAATCAGACATCCACAGATCCCTTGGATCATGCTGTAGTTATTACATTCTTCAAATGTGATTTCAAGAGCAAAGGTTTCATTATTGATTAAGGACCAAGCATCAGCAATTGACTGGCTGTGTGGATGATTTTATCTTCGACTTGCTTTCAATTGATTATTTAGAGGAGCGTTTTTCTTATAACAAGGTTCAGTTAAAACATTTTGGCCACGTGTAAAAAAAAAACAGTTGCATTCCTGCTGAAAACAATAATAAAACCCAGGCATGAGAAAAGTTAAGTGATGTTGAGGTAATATTAATTATACCTGGAACAATGGAAATCATAGCAGCTGCCACTAATCCTGCACTGGCATCCTAAGGAAAAAAATATACAAAATGAAAATAAAAGTTAGTTTAAAGAGATTACCAGGATTTGAAACTTAAGTATCTCTTGAAACAATACAGGCTGTAGAATCCAGCTCTAGCCCCACAGCATACTACTTGGATAAGTCAGGTCAGCCATAAGGAATATTTTTGCATTTAAATTCAAGGTCTCTTTTGCAAACGCAAAAGCACATGTTGAGGGATGTGAGTACATGCATACTAAAAATGAAGGGTTGACATGATCAACTACGCTCTGAGAGTAGCTTTTATTTTCTTGGGATCATTGCTAAAAGACATCTGCAGCAGAGTAACATCGAATCTAAATGCAACATAGACCAACAGCTGGTCACCACCAACCTTGAGCTCTCTTGTCAAGTGATAAGTAACTAGCGTTGTCAATGATGAGAACAAAGGAGCCAGGAAAACACAAACATTTCTGATATCAATAGTGATGTGGAAAAAATTCATCACATGATACAGGATGGCTGATGTTACCATGAGACCTTAAAGATAAAGAGAAATCAGTAGGTATTGTGTGTCATCCATCAAATCTAAAAAAAACAAATACCAGATAAACATCAACTGTTACGCATAAAAGACAGTAATTTTGGATTTTTTCAGTTCTACAATGTCCAAGCATGCATACCCATTTCTTTAGTTCTATATGCTTCAAACAACGGCAGAAATATTTAGGTAAAAAGCCTTGGCTCATTCTTTGGAGCAAGAAAAGGAAAGTTACATTTAATTAGACTTACAATACTGCAAGTACACATAACTACTGTATCATTTCTTTCGTTGTTACCTGGATAGATCGTGCCACCAATAATTCTTCCTAAAGGATACCATGCTCTGTCATCAAACCAGTTGTGGAATTTATAAAATCCTTCTTCTGCTAAGAATCTTGTAGTTCTATAATTGAAGTAACTGAGAAAAATAGGTTGACAATTAGTCAGCTGACTTTGCAATTGATTTGATACTTCTCTCTACCTTTTCACAGGGTAACAAGTCAACTGGCTATAAGAATTTAGTAGCTGATCACCTCTGGAAAAACACTGTGACTTTGAAGTCAAAATATAGAAAATATATTACATCCTCAAATGGACTAGTTAGTCTGGTCTTAACAAATGAAATTATATTGAAACCAAGAGATTGAAAGCAAAACTCTTTGGGAAAAATTAACATTTCACTGTCTCAGTATTACTTCATAAATTACAGACTGTTGATTTAGCTGCTTTCAACAATGCTGTAGAGCATTCAGGTACTACACATACTCTCATGACAGAATTTGGTTGAAAGGTCTTTAGAGGGAATTTGATAGCATCACAACTGAGAAATTGAGAAGCATCACAGGTTGCACACTGGTAGCTGATCCTTCTAAAGTAAAATAATGTATATTAAACTATTTTAATATTGAAATGTAAATGGTATTACAACAATGACTGGATTAAAAAAAAAAATCCAGCTAACTCCAGTAGTTTTACATATATTGATTATAAGTGAATGTGGAAAAAATTGAATGAGATTTGTCTGTTAATACTGTTCAACTTTTTAGTTATGAAGAAATATTTATTTTTTTCCCAAACACAACAACCAACTTCCAGGGGACAAAACTCTCAGACATTTTGAAACTACAGTAGACCAAACAGTGATATTTATACACAATTCTTTGTGTTATGTGCCAGTCTTAACATCTTAAGACTAAACAAAACTTACGGATCAAATTCGTGAATAACACTCTCAAACCGCAGAACAGAGAACAACCTAGTTGAGAAAGCTGTGGAGAAGGAACAAGAAAAATTAGACGTCTGACACGTTTTCTTTAAATTTAATCAGAGTAAAACAAACGTGACAACCTGATGATAAATGTTGCTTAATCTATACTGTATAATAAATAAAGAATAAATGGTTTTCAGTTATAGTTTGTGGTAGAAGATTTTAAATTTTAAATTAAAGATACATTGATACAATTTCAGTATTGCAAAGTAGCTTTTGTTTTGCCCACATACCCTAAGGAGGCCTATAAACAGCGTTTTACAAGTAATGTTCCACGGCATAAATTCAATAAAAGATTTGATCATGGAAATAATTAAAGAGCACTGGACTTCATTACTTAACAAATCATGTGGTTTGTTGTACTCACACAACACAGCGCAAATGGACAAGATCAGGAGTTTTAACAACGTGTCTTGCTTTTCGTATGATAGTCGAGGAAGAAACGAAGGTAGCTGGAATCCACTCTCCTGTAGCTTCATCTTATCCGTGAGGGGTTTAGTCACAGGATAAGGCGTAAACTACAAAGTGGAGGTCTAACAATTTGCAAAAAAAATACAAATTGGAAGAGGCCACGTTGACCGAACTTTTGTTCTAGAAATTCAATATGGCGGAGAGAAAGAAACGGAAGTCACGTGGGATTTTTATTTCTTTGATCCAGTTTCCCTCTTCGTGGTCACGCAACACTAACTTTTGCCCCAAGTAATGCCCCAAGTAC
>OMLO01002435.1_pt1 | contig 15011 bp, 7 predicted proteins | sample 1674811 | NCBI WGS metagenome assembly OMLO01 (sample SAMN06265003, study PRJEB25207) | coral metagenome | isolation source: Coral host | place: Mexico:La Bocana,Puerto Morelos, Mexico | collected 2008-11-13 | reverse complement strand
TAGTCGGAAGCTAGGAGAAGCCGCCGAACATTTGATTTACGATAGGACGAAAAACGCATTTGTCGGTTAAGTTTTGAGTCCGTTATGGAAAGGCGGAAAAATCACATCAATTCTAGGAACTCCGGACTTGTTCTTTCTGTTCAAGTGCACGCCTCATCAGCGCAGTTTTTCTTTCTTTTCCAACCAAGTTCCTATTTACATAGTATTCGCTTCCGTATTTCTTATAATCAATAATTTGATTTGCCATGATAAAGAATAGGTATGGTCATAAAATATGAATACATAAATCAAAGTCATTTTTGGAAATTTCCCAGCAGCCACAGGGTACGAGGCCGGCTGTAAGCTTGATCTGTAGAGTAAGTCATGTAAAACTCAAATTTTATCAAAGAAAAGCTAACTTTGATATTAGCTGTATAACAACTAATCCTCTCGTCCACGGGTTAAACACACTTGATACCTTATTCATCATTTAAAACTAAACTACTTAAAACTTGTTTATTATAAGGTGAATTTCAATGATTCCTTTGGAAGTGCAATGATATGGAGTCTGTTAATCTGTTAACCTTCAAAATCAATGATAAGTCCTGTTCCTGTCAGTTTATCGTTGAACACGTTATCAAACAACTCGTTCTGTTCCTCAGTGAAGTAGTTCTTCCACTGTCCGACTTTTCCCTTGCGAAAGTAACCATTCTTCTTCATTCCTTCGACCCAAGTGTAATTCGTGTGTTCAGAGCTCTTCATGGCGCCAAATGAAGTTTGCTGGACAATGCGATCACGAGTTTCTGGGGAAATTTCTTTACCAATGAACTTCGCTATCTTTTCCACAGCATTCCCTGGATTCTTAAACGATAACAACTCAAATAAAACATATCGATTAAATTAATAAATTAACGATTATAAGAATGCAAAGAGAACCCAGAGAGAGCCCAGTTGGGGCGTATATTTGTTCTTTCGGGTGTTTTTAACTGGACATCTTGGCGGCATTTTGTGTTCAAGGGCACGGCCTCCAGAGTCCTTCTTTACTTTTTACTTTCAATCATGCATTCGTAAGTGTTTTGAAAACATTTGGCCTATAACTGCTCCTATTCTCAATCCCTACTAGTAAACTCTATAGAAACACAAGACGATTATTTCCTCTTGCTACACTTTAAATGGCTATTCCGGTAATGGATGTTCTTACCTTTGTTCTGTCTTCGTAGGTTAGGAATAAAATGTTAGGATCGTCTCTCTGCTTCCACCAACTTAGCACCTGATCAAACCACAAGCCACCATATACGACTAATAACAGATAAAAAGTCTGTTATGAGTATTTTATCATGCATAAATGCAGGCTCTCCTAGGTATCCTGCATGTTCAGTTGTTCTGAAATTTTAACACCCTCGTAGTGATCCCCGTGAATGAATAAATGAAATGAATAAATGAGCGATACTAATCTTTGTTGAGGGTGGATAACATTTATTTTTCCATTGTTTGAAAAAACGAGAAAAAAAAAACTGGAGACAGAGACAGAGTTATCAACAATCCTGAAATTCCTTCTTTCAGTATAAAATGACCATGCAGTGAAGCAGGTGTGATCTACGAAATCCCTTGGTGTGCACATCGATCAAAATATCAACTGTGAATATTATATACAGAACATTCGCAAAATGATTGCTTTTGCATTGGGCGCAATCAAACGAATACGACATCTTGTACCCTTTGATATATTAATTAATGTGTATGGGAGCCTAGTTCAACCATATCTTAATTATTGTAGTGTTCTCCGGAGAAAATGTGGCAGTGGTCTCACTGGTCTCTCCGAAAAGCTTCAGAAGCTCCAAAATCGTGAAGCCCGTATTTTAATGTGTGCCAATCATGACTCTAATATAGATGAATTGTTCCGGGCACTGGGTTGGCGTAAACTCAAATATCAAAGATTTGAGACTGCTGTTATGATGTTATGAGTTCTAGATTTGTGTTTCGAAACGACATAACATCATATCGATTCGAGAGTACTGAAAATAAATTGACTCTTTCGCAGCCCCGCACCAATTATTTGAAGAAGAGTTTCTCTTACAGCTTATCTAGGTTGTGGAACAGCCTATCTAGTGACCTTCGTGCAGCAGCATCTTTACATGATTTTAAATTTAGCATACACGAACACAGTTTTGAATGCGTTTTAACACGGCATCCTTGTAAAGCAGCTTTAGGTATGTAGTTTAGGTTAGTTAGGGATAATTAGTTGATCTCGTATCATTTTATAATATTTGCTGAAGGATTTACCGTGCATAAATAAAGTTACCATTACCATCACTTTTGAAATAACTAAATACAGTTTTATGGCTCCTGTTAGAATCAGAGATTTCCCTGACCTCTGATTGAACGGAAACGGAATCGTCAGAAAATTTTTCAAATGGACAAGAAAAACGCATAACTGTTTTTGCTAACCTCTTCCTTTCATGAACCGTTCAAAGGCCTGATTCCAAGTGGGAATTTCCGTCATGTAAGGTATATCCTGAAAATAATGATACAGAGACACGCAGACATCTTTGGGATTGCGCACGACATAAATATAGCGAGGCTTTGTAGCTTCATTATGGCCCTTGGGAACCATGTCATACGGGAAATGAGTTTGGAATACACGCGGGGCAGGAAAGCCGGCAAACATTTCCTTTAAGGACTCCACGTCGGCCACGGTGTAAGGATAAGATTTAACAGGCACAATCATTCCTTCTATAAAAGGCACTCTTTCTGCTAATCGACGATTATCGACTTTACCATCGTGTATTATCTGCCACACTATTTCTTGAGTCCACGCTGAACCTGCAATGACAAGTTAGACAGACCCTCGGGACACAGCAACGTGGAAACAATTTTACCGTTCCTTCTATGAGACGCTCCGGCAGTAAATCATGGTGGTTGTATTCGTTAAAACAAGTATATCCAATCCACGATACCATATACTGATTCTCTGCAGACAAGTCTCATAGAAGGAATTTCCATCACAATTCGAATACTTTAGTTTATCAGTCTTGAGAGAGGAGTGTCTTCAGTGAGGGGGTGACATGAGAGCTAAGACTGTGTAATTGGAAAACCACAAAAACTGAGAACGTTCGTCCAGTGCACACTCTACCTTGAATCTGGGGAGGATGTGGTGAAAAAGGCTTAATAGCCTGCTAAGTAACGGCTGCTGAAGTCATTTTGTTTTCAAGACTACAGCTCAGAAAAAGACAACAAATCAACACCTTTTAAAATGGTTGCAATAAATTGAGCTGAGAGAAACGTTGTCTGAGTCATACTAATTTCTTGTGACAGAATTGCCAAATAAACTGAGATTTTTCTTAATTCAGTATTGTTCTTAAATTGATCAGTACCAGAATTGGAGCTTTTTAGGAATGGGGCTTAAGTAAAATTTGCTCCCGATCGAAATCGGAATTTTCCTGCCCCCAATAAATTTATCGACCAAAACAAAGACCAAGAAAGCAAGAGCGTCCTTCCCTTCTCCAACCCCATACCACACTTTTCCCCTTTACAGTTAACACTTCAAACCTGATCTGGGATATGATGCAATGAAGATATCATCCTTCCTGGTATGCAATCTTGTTAAAGCTTCCACCTTTTCTTCTGTGATACCCAGACCGCCCAGCAATGGAAGTCCATGAACCATCGCCAAACCATCCATATGTCAGCTCACCCTTAACTGGTAATCCTAAAATGAACTATAGTTAATCTTAAGGCAAATGTGGCAAGGGATCACTAACAAAAATGTTGCTGGTATATATACGTGGGATCGGTGAACGATCTGATCAGCAAAAGATAAAAATACCGGCAATGAATAAAACCAAACGCAACAACGTTATGAAGGAGTCCAAATTCTAAGCAAAGATGCAGCTGTGAACCGCGGTTGTTTCGACCTGATTGGGTCTCGTGAGGACGGTATATCATCAAGTACTAAAGATCCTAGAGGAATCAGCCCAATTGTCTAGTACAGTGCCATTGGTAAGGCCGCTTGCAGATTGGCTAATATCACATGCACAAAGCGTGACTATAAGCAATAAGCAAAGCATGTAACCCTCCGGTGTCATTTGCAAAGTACTCGTTGCGTGTCACCCAAGGTCGTCCTTGTTATTTTATATTCTTATAATTATTGCGCTCGGAAAACGCGCTTAATAATCTCGGGTGTCCTGTGATTTTCAAGGTTGACTTCTTTTGGGACTTTTTCGTCGAACGTGTGCATTTTCTGTGTCCTTTTGAATGATGTCATATGCCATACGTCATATGCGTAAAAACTATCGCGGCCTCGTGGTTTTCGCACTCCTTTGAGCAACTCCGGGCATTATAAAGCGAACATCTAAAGGTGCAGTAGAAAAACATTTAAAAACATCACAGCAGTATATCTAAGCTATGACCAGAAATTCACAAAGCAACAGAGAACAAAGAAATAATTTCTGTCCCTGAGAGCTTTTCTTTGTGGTAGAACCCTTAAATGTAATGCGCATGCGTTCTAGCATTGTTACCATCCTGACTGCGTATCTTGAAATATGCCTAACTCAAGAAATGGCATCCGTTGTTTGCAAACTACACTTTTTCATTCTTAAATTGTCTCTATCTGAAGTTGTACAAAAAAGGAAACTATTCAAATATTGCAGCAGACTCCGTGGCACCCAGCGTAAATTAATTTAATTTAAGGGGACTCGTTCATTGATGGATATAGTCTCGATCAAGTAGCGTTGTTTACTTTAAGTACTTGTCGTTGCAACGCTTCTCAGGCCCTCGTTATATGGTCTCGTGTACCCGAGACAACCCTCCCCCTGAGACAACTGCAACGAGCGTTTTTATGTGAAAACAGTTCCATACAGGCCAAGTCAAAGTTGATCCTGCATGATTATTCATACCCTATATTGAATAATCAGTATGCAGATGTCCCTCTTTCGTCGAGTTTCCCTGAGACATTCAATCGCAGTGAGTTTTGCAAAGTTACTTTTCACTTCCTTGATAAAAATTTCTGGTTTAATACCTTAATCTTGGCATTTCGTGACACTCGCTACGACGAGAGTTGTCCCGGTTAGGCGAGCCAATATGACGAAAAGATGGCCTGCCAGGGTTACCCTACCCGCCGTGGCGAGACAACTTGTTATTCTCTTTTTTTTAATTATTGTATACCGTCTAATACTAAGTTATTTCCTGTAAATAGTGTGCAATTATTAAACTTGAAACTTGAAACTTGTCCGCTACCCGAGACCATATATGGGGCCTGAAATATGGTCTGGGGTACCCTAGACAACCCTTCTCCCGACCACGAGTTACCCTGGGCGAGTGAACCTTTCCTTGTGTCGTTGTAAAATATAAACAACCGTTTCTATGAATGACCCCGAGTTGTCTCGGGGGCGAGAGTTGTCTCACCACGGCAGGTAGGGTAACCCTGGCAGGCGGGACAAACTTATCTTGAAATAAACACTTTGGCTCACCTAACCAGGATAACTCTCGGTGTGGCGAGTGTCACGAAATGCCTAGATTAAGGGATTAAAGCAGTTGGATCAAAGAAGTGAAAATTAACTTTGCAAAACCCACTGCGATCGAATGACCGAAGGAAAATCTACGAAAGAGGGACATCTGCACGTGTGATTATTCAATAAGGGTTATGAATAATCATGCAGGGTCAACTTTGACTCTGCCTGTAGGGAAACTGTTTTCACATATAAATGATCATTAAAGCTGTCTCATGGGGAGGGTTGTCTTGGGTACCCGAGACCATATAACTATCAGGCCCCATTTATGCATATGTAGTCTCGGGTACCCGAGACAACCCTCCCCCTGAATTACCCTGGGCGAGTTACCTTTTCCTTGGATCGTTGTAACGGGTGGACGAGTTGTCTTTCCTCGGTAGGTAGGGTAACCCAGGCAGGCGGGACAACTTTTCTTCATATAAACAATTTGGCTCGGCTAACCGAGACAACTCTCGGCGTAGCGAGTGTCACGAAATGCCTAGATTCAGGGATTAAAGCAGAAATTTGTATCAAAGAAGTGAAAATTAACTTCGAAAACCCCACTGTGATCGAATGACCAAAGGAAACTCAACGAAAGAGGGACATCTGCACGTTTGATTATTCAATAAGAGTTACGAATAATTATACAGGGTCAACTTTGACTCGGCCTCTAGGGAACCGTTTTCACACTGATAAACGCTTGCTAAAGTTGTCTCAGGTGGAGGGTTGTCTCGGGCAGCCGAGGTCATATAACAAGGGCCCGTAGTGTGTATTTTATTGTTACACCAAAAAGATGGCAACAGATCGCGCTGTTTCGTGACATAATTAGACTAGCTCTTTGTCTATCGGTGAAAATTTGCATGTTAAATAAAGCAAATCGTTCCTCTTCCATTTCTTTATCCGACATTCGACCATAGTTCGACGTTCCACCATTTAAACAGCTGTGAAAAAATACAAGCACATCTTCCGAGAAAGCAAGAGTTTTATGTGACACACCAGTATACAAACGTTGGCGTGAAAAGTAATATTGTCCTGTTCGATACTTCAGTGTATTGTATATTATAGCAAAATGAATACAAACCAGGAGTAAACGGTGGTGTTACATGGTACTGCGTCAGTGCTATACATTACAATCTGTACTATCTGAGATTGTCTCACTAGATTCGATGTGATCCTTGTGATATCTGAGTAGTCTAATTATTTTTGCCGATTGCGAGGGCCGGTTTTTTTCGCTTCACTGTGATGCGATGGACCGAATATAAGTCTTTGAATGTGCTACTGATTTGTAAATTACCTCTCTTTTCATGTTTCCTTCAAACTGCAAATGTTACTTCGAAGACAATATATAGAAACTCACATGGACACAAGTACCAAAGGATCGCAAAGATAAGATGAGATTTTTTACCTTTTAGTCAATTCAAGTTCAATAGTTTTGAATCAGAGACATTTACATAAGTGGTTTTCTTCCATTTCGTGCCGCCATCAGCTAATCTACTTTCATTACAGGTGTACGGACATGGCAATGAAAAATTCCTTCCTACCTTTTTTGTGCAAGTCTAGATGCTCGGCTTAATACAGAGGCACTTGTTTAGTAAGAATTCGATTTGTGTTTGATATGTATTTGGTTTACCAAATTACTATTGCATATTAAAAGTCAATTACGTGCGACTAAACACAGGCCTCTTGCAACAGTTGGTCATGTGACGTAGTTGCAAGAACACATTGACTTAGTTATTAGCATAATGTTCCCACAAATGATGGTTTCTTGTTATTAAACATTTGTCACATTACTTTTAATTTTAACATAAAACTGAGCTGGTCAGTCCAAATGTTAACTTTTTAGATTAAATAGACCGATTAGACCGATTAGATGGCCGTTCAAAGTTTCAGATAAAAGTCAAATTTCCTGACCCGGAACCGCATCCCACGTAAACATGATAAAAGCGTGTTATGTTCTAGCCGTTCTAGAACGTCCAAGTTAGACGGGTCGTCATGATTGGTTACGAGTTGTCCCTCTTTCGCTTAGTCCGTCGGGGCGCGAAAGAAAACCCCTGGGTTTGCTTCTTGCCCCCAAGATTTCGCGAGGCCATTATTTTCTCGAGGTAATCAAAGTGCTTACGAGCCACTCAACTTGGAAGATGGATCGTCTGTAAACCGGGACAATTTTTGCCATCGTAGATCATGCATCATTTATATATCGAGCTAGTAACATAAACTAAACAAGTCCTTGGATTGTTCATTAAAAAACAAGTTTTTGTTTAATACGATATAAAAAGATTGTTACAATATTTTGGCTCTGTTTAATTGTCATCGTCATATAGTTAGTTCAAAACAAGTGGGCAGCTTATATATTAAGGCTAATTAGGCGTGTAAACAAGCGTCGTTATAATACGATCTCTCTAGCCTTTGAACAGTAGCGACTGGAAAGGTCTGACCACGGCTTGAAGGGTCAAGAAGGAAACACTACACAGCCAGTTTAGAAATAAAGCACGACGGGATCATTTTTGCCAAAAACGCATTTATTGGACATTTTAGAGATTTTGAGCCTGCATATAAGCCAAATTATCTCCAATCTACTCAAAAAGTCCAACATGTTTGCAGGCCTTGCTCTCCAGTAGCACCCCGTTTTACCACATTTTTGCAAGGGCACGAGCAGAAAGTGGCCTACATATTTAGGCTTAAAACGGTTGTTTTTTTTAATTTTTTCTCGCCTTTCTCTATTCTTATCTTTTTGCGGCGGTGATTGACCTTCAACTGTGTGTGTAAGCGTGAGCGTGAGCGTATTTCTAATATTATCCTTGTGGCTTGTTTTAAGTAGCAGATGACTATATAAACATTTGAAAATGAAACTTTTTTCGCCGCATTTTCCTCTCGGGGAAACCCCATCTTGCAGACAATGACTACAATTTAGAACTTATTTTTGTCTTAACAGTTCTACTCAGCTTTCCAGTTCAGTACTGTCAGGTGAAAAGCGACTGAATTTTCTGGTATTGAGATGGAAAGAGTGAAGAGGGACCTTATTAACCGGTACTTTATGGCGATTGAAAACGGCATCATCCCGGTAGATATGTTACCGTTAGCGGTATTCATCTTGTTTGACGCCGGCCGACAAATATGAAGAGAGAAACTATGGTCCTATTCAAGCTGCCCAAGAGCTGTTGGACAGATTTGTTCGGAGACGAAACGCTTTTCTTATTAGAGCGCTAAGACACACAGGCTGCGCGCATTTAGTTGAACTTCAGTTTATTCACGGGAAGAAGGTAAGTGAAATTTTAAAATCAGTCTAGCGAATGTGAAAGGAAATTATATTTATGACAATACTTTGATCTATTTTTTGTCTGGCAAATACGCAAAGCCAATATATATAACTATGTGTTTGCTGTATCGTTTTGCTGCATCGCTGACCCCGTGCTCCTTTTCAATGAATTCCGACCACGTTTTCTGAGTCATTTTTCGGTCTGCTTAGTCACATTGCCTAACGTCAAGTAAGCGGATTTGTTGCAAATTCCGCGTGCTGAGAATGGCTGTTTTGATTAGGCGAGAAATAAAAAGAAAATACGAAAATACAGATATTAAATAGTTTCTAAAAATACATGGTCTAATAAGAGTCCAACATGATTACACCTGGGCTCTAAAACAGACTCTAGTCTTGTATTAATTACGACTTCTTTGAGAATGCTATCATATATTTATACACCAAACTGTACATAAAACCATGCATACCTGAACACACAGACGGTAACAATACATTAATGCATATTATATGAATAACTTGCCGTTTGAACCGGGACGAATACACTCACACTGGTTTCCCTGGAAGCGAATACCCTTCCGCACAGGTCGTTGTGTTATACCCTTCATGAAAAATCCGGTTTTTATCAAACGGAAACTTTCTTTCTGCTTAGTTTACTATAATAAATGACATCAACATCGTGTATGATTCAATATAACACGCGGCAATGGGGTTTTCCCTATATCGTGCGGGGTTTTCCTTTTTAATTGGTTGTCACTGTAGACAAAAGTGATGTCATTCAAGTCTGACATACGTGCAGGAGCGTGTACCCAGTTCGACAGGGAAAATAACCGCCTCTCGTGGATATCTCGAGCGCGGGAAACATTTTATTACGTATGCGTATTTCTAAAATCATTTCCGTGGGTTCTTTTTAAATAGCAGGTGACAATAAGCACTTGAAAACGAAAGTTTTCGATGACTAATCTCCATGTACACGCATTTCTTCCTGGGTAAAACACCTTCACTTGAAAACCACCTCGACATTCGGTCATAAATAGTGAAGGACATATTCAATTTTGGTCTTAGCCGGCCTAGCTTGCTTTACACTTTTGTATTATTGTCAAGTGAAAAGCGAATTTTTCCCATTATCTTCAGATGGAAAGGGAACAGAGGAGGCTTATTTACCAACATTTCTCTGCTCTTGTTGACGATGTCATTCCGGTAGATATGTTACCATATTTATCTTGCCTAACATCGAACGATAAAGAAGAGATAAAATGTGAAGAGACGAACCATGGCCCCATGCGAGCGACCCAAAAACTGGTGGAGAGACTTACTCGGAGACCTAACGCTTTTCAAGAATTCATTAGAGCGCTTAGAGAAACCGGCTGTGAACATTTAGCGGAACTTCTTTATCCACAGGAAGAAGGTAAGTTAATACCAGTCTAGAAAATGTCACTTGGAATTTTTCCATTCTTAGAGAAATAATGATTTTATTGGTAAACTGTAAGGCATATGTTTACCAAATAAAAATGTTCAGTTTCCTGTTAACAATACAAGCACGCATTCGATGAACTTATACCCAGAATGTAAACGAGAGACACTACAAACAGTACATTATAATATAGGATTAGTTTTGTAGGCAAGGACAGATAAATTGCGTTGTACCGTCCATGCAATCATTTAATATCCACATAGAAAGGCAAGACATACATACGTGAAAAAAAAAACAAGAGAAAGGTGGACAAGCCCTGTGTCGCGACTTACTAAACTATGCACAGTCCGACCTCTATTAAAGCGGCCACCCTCCATTAAACGGGTACTTTCCAAAGTCCCGATTCATTTGTCAGTAAACTGCTGTATTCGATACCTCTATTCAACGGCCACCTCTATTAAGCGGCCGCGGCCACCTTTTTGTTGTCGCAAGCGTAATATTTATATGGTTTTTACCCCCTTTATAATTAAGCGGCCAGCAAATTATCTTTCCAAGCGAAATGGTGACAGATGATATCAGTAGTTGAAATGTACAGTATTTCTTCGGGTTGATAATGTACAAAACTTGAGGAGCAAGGATTTTGGTAGTAGTAATAAGGTTTTCCTGTACAGATTTTGTTTGTAACAAAACAGTGGGTCAGCTCTATCTATTATTAGCAATTGTTATGTTTGTATAGCGCCGGATGTGAAACGTTTGCACGTGTACGCGGCTTGTGACTTGTTATAGCGGAGATTAAATTACAGTTCTTGTTACAATGAACTTTGGATTTATATTCATATATGTTCACTTTTTAAAAGCATTTTGCTATATAGAGTCAATAAAATCATGTTTACTGCCATTCCTATCCAATTTATATTGTACCTCTATTAAGCGGCCACTTTTCAAAGTCCCCAGGGTGGCCGATTAATAGAGGTTGGACTGTATTTCTAATAACTGTTTGACATCTTGTTGCGTTGCAAAATTTTAAGCCAATCTCAAAACAGCAAAACATCTCTCAGCGTGAGGTTGTCATAATAGTTGATTCACCGCCTTTTTGGCACTGAATAATGTCACCAAACAGGCTGCAAAATAAAGGTATTCAAAAACGCTATCGAGAACAACAGCTCCATGACGCGAAGAAATTGCTATACATCACATGAAGACTTTAAACTTGAGAAAGGGCCAACGGACAAAGCAAAGGAACCGGATCCTGGTGGATCCTGATCAGCAAAATTTGGGATACAAAAAACTGAAAAACAGAAAAACTGACCGTACGGTTGGATTGAACTATTGTATTTCCGTATACAATCCAACCGTACGGTCAGTTTTTCTGTTTTTCAGTTTTTTGTATACATCACACATCATTTTAATACGAGCGTATAGAGTTGCGATCTTATTTGGGATGTCACGCAACGCTCCAGGGAAGCATTGCGTGACATTCGAAAACAAAAAAAGAAAACAGTGGTCACCCTAACTGAGGTCGGGAATGCAATCGAAGATGTTTAAATTAACATTCAACACATTTAACGAAATGTTTGCTTCTTAAAAAATTGTTACGATGTCCGACTGACATAACGAAACCATCACCACATCAATGTCCTCACAAGTAAAAGATAAAAATAGATTCATCACTTTGTACGACAAAAGATCAAATTTCAATCAAATTTTGGGAACAAGACAAATACCGATATTTATCTATATATATTTATGGCTATATATTTATATCTATATAACAAAATAATGCTCTTACAGATTATTTTTTACAGTTGAAAAAATCTATCAGAAATTGTCTTTTTACAACTGAAACCAAATTTACAATTTGGTCTGTCAACAGTAACACTGTACGTAAACAACGCTTTTCTGCACTCTCCATTATCCCCGGTAACTGAGTGCGAGAATGATATTGTATACATGATGAGGAGCAAGACGATAAATAAAGTGCACGATTTATGCTGACGATTTATTTCTTCTACTCACAGAAGCTGCTGAGGAAGACATCAGAAACGAAGAAAACATAGAAGCAAATTTTCACGGACAAGTAAGATATATAAGTACTAGGTTTAGCTCTATTCGAACTCCTTTCTTGAAGGAAAACATACCGTTTTTACAGTAAGCTTTCTACTTTCTAGAACATTTTCAGCTGTTTCTGGCCACGAATCAAAACCTAAGTCATTTTCCAAATCGGTACTTTCGTTTTCCTGCTGTGATCCACGTTGCTTCTTGATTTAACTTCCTGCTCCTCTGTACGTCATTACTCACGTAACAACTTTTCCTTTTTTATCCATTTGTTCCTCTTTACATATTATAACTGAACCTTCTCGATTCGCTCACTGCTTAACCTTCCACAGGGGTCGTTTCTAAATAATGGTTTCTACATATAATCGCTCGAGAACGCCGCAGACGTTTGATTTTTTTCTTTATGGTTGAACGCGCGGAAACGTTTCTCGTTTATTTAATTCCAGAGTGAAAGTTCGTTGAAGAATATACAATGTAACTTGAGTTTTTGTATTTCATTTTGCGTTTCTCATCAGACAGAAACGTCAAAGCTCCCGGTGAGGTAACTCCGAACAAGCAGAAGAAATGAAAATGAAAGCGAAAGTTCACGAATAAAAAATACCATTGACGATGTGTTCTATACTTGCCACAGGTTACACTGCAGGATGTGGATAACCTATGACTGCTTAAAGGAGAAAGAAATACTAAAAAAAGTAAGTCGTTATACAGTTTCAATTCCTAAAATTATTTGATGTTTTAATAGTGATGGATTCACTTTCACCGACACTATAAAGCTGAATAATTGTTTCAGTATTCACCACAAAAGCTGACTAATTGGCCCGATCAAAAATTTCTCACAATGCTACAACAAATGAGCACAATAAAACCGCGCGATGCTCTTCGCACGCAAAAAGTCACACGATAAGTCAGGTGACCAAAAAAAGTCCAACTTTGTTGCCATTTTTGTATTTTTTGGAACAGCCGCCTCGTTTGTTTTTTTGATAAAATTTGCTCCTCGGGTAACCGAAGCGAAACGGGAAGCCATATTGTTTTTCTTCGTTAGCTCGGAGGTGAATAGCTATTGCTATTCGTCTCCGAGCTAGCCAATCAAAATGCGCAGAAAGCACTATTCACTTGTGTGGTATATACTAATAGTTGCTATTTTAGTTGAGACTGCGGTCAAATATTCTTTTGTTTAAAAGCTTACAAACGAGGCGAGAGGATCAATACAAAATATAAATGACCCTTTCGCCTCATTTGTTTTTCAAACCTTGAATGACTGACCACAACCGTATTAACAGCTATTAGAGCCTTTGTTGTTAAGACCTGCAAACTCAAGTACAAAAAGATGAATATTGGTATCTCAGAATGATATGTAAATGCAATTGTTAATTCTTCGAAACAAAAACGCTATAAAGTGGCCTTATTTGGAGGGTTGGAGTTTTGTGGTCGCGGGTCTTTTCAAAGTTTTGTACATCACTTCGTCTTTTCGGTATCGATGGTACCCATTCATAGCTGAATGTGTTGAGGATTTTGGAATATTTATTATTACTAGTGCTGCAGTCTTTTCTAAGTCTGATGTTAAGTTCTTTGCAACCGTTTTTTCGCGGTGTTTGTTTGTTTGTGTGCTAATTTCTTTCGCATCATCTTATACTTGGGAAATGTTTGACTACAAGGCGGCACCTTGCTTGCTGCACTTTTGAACATAATCAATTTACCTTTTACACTTATACAGACAATGTAAAATAAATAAGTAATCATAAACAATGGTTTTGAAGTTAGTATTTGTTTTTCATATCACTTTCAGAAACTGCACCGTACACATCTGGCTTGGCATGGACATTATTTCTTAATCATTTAGCCCTGCGTGGATCGCAGTGTTGATGCTGGGAGTGCTGCTGTGCCGGATAATTTATGAGCTCGAGTAAAGTTTTACAACTTTTATGCAAGCTTTACTTTCCTTACGAGAATGGCGGTGTTCTGGCTATCAATTATTTGTGTGAGACAACTGGCATTGTTCTGTCACGCTGTTCTTCTCGCGTCGCTGCGTGACCAATCTGCGTGACTCATGGTACCTATCACTATCAAGTATTCTTTTGTGTAAAAAAGAGCTTGTAAATGAGACTTTCTAAGTCACCAGATTGTCTAAATGAACCACATGCCCTGATTTGTATTGGTTGTTTCTCACGTACTAATTGTCTGATAAAAATATTTTTTTGGATTCACAAAGTAGCCATTTTGTAATTTCCGATAAATTGTATTCGTTTTGTGATTTGAATGAACTGAATAAACTAATGCAGCATGCATTAATAAAGTATCTCTTTGAGATATCAGCAGTTGATCAAACTGTCTTGTATAACAATATGTCTTTAACTACTTCCAAAAACTACCTTCATCCACCCCTTCAACTATTTCGTTTTCTAAGCGCGACTGACTGAGATCCCGTTGTCGCAATCTTAGAACCCAATTCATCAATCTCACCTTGTGAATTAAACTTCCTGTCTTTCTTATTCGGTATACTGGGTTGATGAAAAGAATTAGCATCAGAATAGAAAACGTAGCTATAGGGGAATCCTTGTAAACACTGTAAACAAAATTTGTCTCATTTAATGGAGCCACAAAAAAAATAATAATCTCATAGCAAGATTAATTCTTGCAAGGAATTTGAGCCCGATGCAAGAGAACTTTGTAAGAAAGTATAAAAAAAAATAAATAAATAAATGAGTAATTAAATGGGTAAATAAATAAATAAATACTAAAATAAAGAAAAATAAATATATCTTATTAGACATTTTAGTGTGTAGTATCGCTGTATATTTTTACGAGTCATGCAGTATTTTGGCGA
>OMLO01002433.1_pt1 | contig 15015 bp, 8 predicted proteins | sample 1674811 | NCBI WGS metagenome assembly OMLO01 (sample SAMN06265003, study PRJEB25207) | coral metagenome | isolation source: Coral host | place: Mexico:La Bocana,Puerto Morelos, Mexico | collected 2008-11-13 | reverse complement strand
TAAAATGAAAATTACCGCAAAACCGCACCAAAAATAACGCAAAACCGCATCACCGCAAACCCTTACGCCCCCCTCCATGACAGCTCTCCGGGCCGTCATGTAGGTGCCGCGTCACGCAAAAAGCTTAGAAACTTAAGCGTAGTGTATCACCAAACCAAGAACGCATTCGGAGCGAAAATTTGTATGAATATTAGTTCTCAGCTGCTCTTATACATCATTAATGTAAAATCTCAGGAAGATCAATAGTTTTGTAGTTCGAATTTTAGTGACGTCATGTGAAAACCAGCTATTAAAGCCCCGGCCAAACGATCGCAACATGTCAACGCAACATATCGCAACATTGTTGGGCGCAACATGCTGCGCGCGTTTGGCCACCATGTTGCGTCGTGTTGCGACATATAGGGTGTTGGTCAAATTTGAACCAACAACACCCAACATGTCGGAAGGGGAGAACTATACATTCTGGTTCAAGTTGTGTGTAAAAAATCAAACGAAACAATGTCGGATCTCATTGTACATTCTTGCTTACCTGTTAAAGCCAGTTGTCTGTGACTACCACAACAACTTCTGTATTATAAATTTAAAAACCATTTGAGTGTTTTCACCTCATCCAATGTGCAGGCTGTACAAAGAAGATTCTAAAACCACTAACACCTTTTCCATCAGTATTTTGTGCGAACACCGAACGTTTTTCTCATTTGCATTACAATAGCCTGAAATTGCCTCACGTAGCTGCTATCATGACGCAAATAAGAAAAGTCAACCGTGAAAAGGGGCTATTGGAAACGGTTTCGCATTTTGAAAGACTAATTAGTTCTGATGCTAGGCGGGTGGTTTGTTCCTCCTCTGCGATGATCAGAAAGCAACTCATATGTGGACACAAGTGGTGACAGAAATAAATCAACACAACTGACTTTGCTCAGAATTTTCGTATAGCCCCATACATTTGTTATGCATGGACAATGATTGATTGCGTGTGCGTATTTTGACTAAATTGCGTGTGCATGTGAAAAATCGTAACCACTGGATAAATTAAGTCACGAATAAGGCATATGATAGATATGATAAATATATAAACAACTTCGCCAAGAATTAGGTCTCTGTTGTTTTTCATTCGCAAGTTATTCGCAGGAGTGTTTTACTCAGATTTATAGAGCTTTGTATGGAGACGCCATGTTTGTGCCCCTAGGACCGACACAAACATGGCTGCCGTAAAGTAACAGATCTGCAGAAACACTGGTCGTCGAGTTGTGCAATTGAAAGGCAACCTTATTAATCTAGAGCTCCGACACGATGAAATAAATATTTCTTCTAGTGCAAGAATTGTTCAGTTAGCAAAAACCAAAGCGATTACTCATATTTTTGACAACAACAACAACTTTGATTATTATTATTATTATTATGACCGTATATTTACAATTTTTTACAGGAATAGATATACAAATGAAGTTAAAAAATGCTTGATAATAACAACAGCACGAACCCGCAGGTAGCCTAGGCCAATCTAGGCGGGCCAAATTTATATTTATATTAAAAAAGATGACCCACGCGACAGCCTTCTCGTGCAGCCATTTTAGTCAAGAACGCAAAAGCTTGGAAATTCAAACGCGCCCTATTGCAAAACGAAGAACCCTGTCGAGCTAAGACGTTGTAAAACGCTAATTTCCTGTAGGGTCTATAATCTGATGAAACTAATAGCTCAGAAGGAAAGGCAATTTTAAATTTTGGAATATGGTTATGTGACATGAAAACCGGCAATACCTGGCCCATCATTTGCAGCTCATTGAAATAAGAATAGCAATTATTGTTATATACCTCATTCTTCAAAGCACACCGACACATAAAATGTGTGGTTAAGCAAGTCTTTAGAAAACAACTCTTTAACTGTGTTATCACGTTATTGTTCTGCCAGTTATCACGTTATTGCTGTGTTATCACGTTTTTCTTCTATTTTATCACGTTATTGTTCTGTGTTATTATTCTATGTTATTTTCATGTCTTTCTCCGCAGTTCAAATATATATATGATCTTTCATTTATTTATTTGCATTCTTTAACTTCTACGGGTATATTACGAACTCACAATGTAACCAGCTCCCAGATGGCTTGATAGCTCAGTTGGTAAGATGCTTCACCGGTATCGCAGAGGTCATGGGTTCGAATCCCGTTCACGCCGGAAATTTTTTTAAGCCTTTAATTTGTCAACGGCTTAAGTTGTGTATATAGCTGCGATGATCAATCATCTTTATGTATCACTGTATTTGATATAAACATATGCCTCCATTTTGCCAAAATACGCATAACACAATCATGCATGCATAACAAATGTATGGGGTTATACGCAAATTCTGAGCAAAGTCAGTTGTGTTGATTTATTGCTGTCACCACTTGAGTCCACATACGATTTGCTTTCTGATCATCGCAGAAGAGGAACAAATCACCTGCATAGAATCAGAACTAAGTCTTTCAAAATGCGAAACTTTGCAATAGCCCTTCTCACGGCAGACATAATAGAATTTATGTGAGGCAATTTCAGGCTACTGTAATGCAAATGAGAAAAACGTTCGGTGTTCGGTGAAAATACTAATATGACCGCCATGGAAAAAGGTGTTAGTGGTTTTAGAATCTTCGTTGTACAGCCTGCACATTGGATGAGGTGACTCAAATGGTTTTCAAATTTAACACAGAAGTTGTGGTAGTCACAGACCGACTGGCTTTAACAGGGAAGCAAGAATGTGCAATGAGATCCGAACCCTTGAATAAATAACATGTCGTACTACGATTTTATATTTGCATCCTGGTCCCTAAGAAAATTGTACAGTTTAGTCAATTCTAAAATTGCTTTGGACTGAAGGTTCTGTTTAGCCACGAACAGGTGACATTGTTTCGTTCGATTTTCTACATACAACTTGAACTACAATGTATAGTTCTGCCCTAACATCGCAGGAAACTTTACGAAAAATAAAATCCATCTACTCAGTTAATTGAAAAGTAGACAGAAAAAGTGTCTCAAAGCCGCACCCTGATAACTTCAGTCATCTCACCTTCTTCAGAGACATGACGTTTAGTCGCACACGAACAAATTTTGCCGGGTCGGCCAATATCTGACGACCCACTGTTATTTGCAGTCCTGGGATAAACGTCGCACTACAACACGTCGATGAATGAAAGCGATTATTATTATCCAACTGCACTTCTTTTTCGTAACTTTGTTCTGTGTTATGACGTTATTGTTCTATTTTATCACTTTATTGTTCTGTGTTATCACGTTTTTTTCTGTGTTATCACGTTATTGTTCTGTATTATCACGTTATTGTTCTATATTATCACGTTATTGTTCTATGTTATCACGTTATTGTTCTGTGTTATCACGTTATTGTTCTGTATAATCACGTTATTGTTCTATGTTATCACGTTATTGTTCTGTGTTATCACGTTATTGTTCTGTGTTATCACGTTATTGTTCTGTGTTATCACGTTATTGTTCTGTGTTATCACGTTATTGTTCTGTATTATCACGTTATTGTTCTGTATTATCACGTTATTGTTCTGTATTATCACGTTATTGTTCTGTGTTATCACGTTTATCCTCTGTTATCACGTTATTGTTTTATGTTCCAGAATAATAACGTGATAACATATAACAGTAACGTGATAACACAGAACAATAACGTGTTAACATAGAACGATAACGTGATGCTAATTGCAACATTTTGCGCAAAATTGCCAAGCGGCATGAAACTTCAAAATGAACCTACTCTTCATTCTTTCTCTACAGCTAGAAATTATGTAAGCTCAAACAGATCGTTAACTTTTGTTTATAAAGTGGATAGCCATACAGTAGGAAATTGCTCTTACATTTAGCGGCAGAAATTGTTAGATTCCATTACGTGCGCAATGAAGATTGCAGCAATAGAAAAATCCTAGTTTGCACTCACATGCAAGGTGGAATTAAGGAAGTTCGCGCGAAATTTTCTACTCGATAGATTTTTTTAAACTTCTACTGTGGACAGATAATGATATACTTGTTTCCGGAAATTAAGTAAAAATTGGGGGTCACCAGCTTCGTTTCATGATCAGAGATGCGTCAGGAAAACTAGTCTGATTTTGATAACTTGGTGCACGTAATTCAGCCTGAACTCCAGGTTTTTTTTAGGTTAAAATATCAAAGATAATTCAAGAGGCCAACTTTCCTAATAATATTTTGTAGAAGTGGCATTAATAATTTCAAATATTGCCATCATCTTCACAAACCTCACCAAAAGTTATAGCAATGGCCATATTTTTTTCCATTTTACTACTTAGCGCGTGCGCTCGATGTATAACGTGTCATGTAAATTCTGTGCGCAGTAAGGAGGCGCGAAAAACTCTTTTCCGGCAGCCCAAAAACAGTCAAAATTGACCACATTTGTTCTTTAATTATTTTCTCAGCAGTTTTTTACAATTCAGAAGAAAGCCATACCTCTTTGGAAAGATTATGAAATAAGCTTTCAGAAAAAATAATTAAGACAGGAAACAGAAAGTAAATTTAAATAGTCACACATCGCGGCTAACTCAGACTCACACAAGCGTTTGAAATGTATAGTCGATCTATGATATTCCACACGCTTTAACCTGTTTCCAAAATATTTCTGTCACAAACTCGTACAGCTCCATATCTGCCTTGTTCGCTTGTTTTATCTTCTCAATCATTTCTTCGCTCACATAGGTGGAGTTCAATTTTTTCTTCCCTTCGTTTAGTCTTAAATGTGTAGGTTCTTCAGGAACTACGGGTAGAAAATATGGAAGGCGTCGCTGGATAATCTTTAAAGTCAGGACAAAATGCTCCAGCAAACCAACAGTTGCATAGTGGTTCAAAATATTTTCCTTGGCTCTTTTAAGAGCTTTCTTAGCATCGCTCTTGCAAAAGTCCTCGGTCCCACAGAAGAATCGAGTCATCACGTTGTGTTTACAACCCTGACCTTGCTTTTAAAAGCATTGTTCAATTGTGTCGTAAAACTCACCGCTGTCAATCATCTGCTTCACTCGCTTCTTTGGTCTGTTCGTGGTACGCATATAAGCGTAATGTGAAATATATCTATCAACTGGGTGTCTGATTTGATTAATGTACGTATGCGTTCGCTGAATTTTCAAGTTGTTTCTGAAGTAAAAATGTGCATTAAATAACATCGGACGATCCGCTTGTCTGACGTTGTCTTCGATAATCATTGGATACGGCTTGGATTGGCCACGGTCATAGAAATCTTCTGTGGTTTCTACAATAAAGAAACAAACCAAACGTAAGTTCGAACAGCGTAAACGAACGGTTTGCTTCAATAAATAATGAGGAATTTAAGAAAACACGACGTCAATTAAAATATGAATTTTATGATATGGCTCCATGGGCGAGCCGAATCCTGAGCGGGCAAGATGGCGCCATCTTGTTTGCTCGGGATTACCCCCAGTGTCTAGAAAAAATGTGGTTTACTTTCGAATGGATCTCTGCAGTATGTCGAATGATCTTAAAATCTCGGGTACCCGAGACAACCCTAATCCCGAGTTACGAATCTTAAAATCTTCTTAGGCCCTATTTATATGATCTCGGGTACCCGAGACAACCTTAATCCCGAGTTACTTTGTCTTGTGTGGTTGAAAACGTAAACAACTGTTTGTATAAATGTCCCCAAGTTGTCGCGGGGAGACGAGACAACTCGGGTGGACGAGTTGTCTTACCCTGCCAGGCGGGACAACTTTCGGCGCAGTGAGTGTCACGAAATGTCTTGGCTAAGGGTTTAAAGCAGAAATTTTTATGAAAGAAGTGAAAGTTAACTTCGCAAAACCCACTGTGATCGAATGACTTTAGGGTTAGGGTTAGAAAAACTCAACGAAAGAGAGATATCTGCACGTTTGATTATTCGATAACGGTTATGAATAATCATTCAGGGTCAATTTTGACTCGGCCTGCAGGAAAACCGTTTTCACATATAAACGCTCGATAAAGTTGTCTCAGGGGGAGGGTTGTCTCGGGTACCCGAGACCATAGTTATAACTTGGGCATTTAAGTGAATATGAAATGCGTGGGATAAATTAGTACGATACGAAAAATTTGCGTATCTAATTACGTATACAATTAGGTGTTCATTAATTATTACTTATTAATTATTACATACGTCATTCTAAACACTCCTGTTCTTTGGCCATTTCAATTTAACAAGAAATAGAATGCAAAATTTTGATTTTGATTGTTGTTCCAGACCATGTGTAGTTCTTGTGTTATGCTTGTTGCCCCTGTTTGCATTCTACGTCAATCTAGTTAGGTGTCCACAGTTAGGCCCTCGTTAAATGGTCTGGGTACCCGAGACAACCCTCCCCCTGAGACATCTTTAGCGAGCGTTTATATGTGAAAACGGTTTCCCTACAGGCAGAGTCAAAGTTGACCCTGCGTGGTTATTCGTAAGTTGAGTGTCCTTTGGTCATTCGATCGCAGTGGGTTTTGCAAGGTTAATTAATTTTTCACTTCTTTGATACAAATTTCTACTTTAATGCCTTAATCTAGGCATTTCGTGACAGAGTTGTCCCGGTTATATGAGCCAAAGTGTTTATATGAAGAAAAGTTGTCCCGCCTGCCATTGTTACCCTACCTGCCGAGGTGAGACAACTCGTCCACCCGAGGGGTCATTCATATAAACGGTTGTTTAAATTTTACAACGACACAAGGAAAGTTAACTCGCCCAGAGTAACTCCGGGTGAGGGTTGTCTCGGGTACCCGAGACCATATAAATGGGAACTTAGTGTACATTGCATGCTAGCGACTTCGACACATTAATAAAGTCCTTATCTTATTCTTATCTTCTCTTATCTTAGCCGTCGTGTCCCACGTTGCCTAAATTTTAATGCTCAAACCTCGTTCAGTTTGTAGAGAATTGCTACGAAATGTACAGATATCTTATGACGCACGTGAACGCCACTGCCCTGCATTTTTCTGGTGACGTTCTCGTTGCCGTAGTCGCCAGGGTTTGCTTAATTAAACGAGTAGTACAATACCCGTAGACGGGCGCTGCAATTCTCGGTACTTTTCTTTTTTCAGTCGACGTGATTTCTTTATTAAATTCCCTAAAGAAATCTTCTCCACACAAACTTACGTCTTGTGTAGATATAGTCCATCATAGCGGCTACAAAATCGAATAACGCTCCTGTTGTTTCGCTGCCTGTCTTGAAGATTCTGTTATATAGAACCACATCGGGTGTTATGGGTTTGCACGAAGCTTTCTGCAGAAACTGTAACAGGCCGTTTTGACTGATTGTCTCTACAGCCTGTCTGGACTCATTACCAGGCAATGTAATCTGGTTGATGTTGCGTAGGTGGCTTTGATTGTAAGGGTAAAGCGCTAACGCTTTCCATGTGATCGCGTTCTCTGATTGCGACTTGGTTGCACTTGCAAAGGAAGAGTAGAATTTCCTCTGCCATAATCTAACATCACTTTCTGTGACTTCCTTAAGTTTAAAAAGTGGCGAATTGGGAAACAATTCGTCTATTTGTTGATCAAAAGCGACCAATCTTCTTTTTGGTGTTTGTTCCTGAACGAAAATCCACACGCAAAATAGCAGAGCATAACTGAAGATGCAAGCGAAGGTTGCTTTAGGATTCTTCGTAAACCATGCGAAGCCACCCATAAGTTAGCAAGGTTTTTCAGCAACTTCATCGGAACCTGAAAAAAGCGAATGAGTTGAAAAAAGTGAGCATAAATTGTGAACAAACAGCTGAATGAAGAATACACGGATCACAATGGAAAAGTGATAACGCTACTGAAGTGTGAAATTTATGATTGTCACGGCTTACGGAAACGAAACGAAACGAAACGAAACGGAAACGAAACGAAACGAAACGAAACGAAACGAAACGAAACAAAATGAAAAATAATAAAAAAAAAAACGATAAAGAAATATTACACAAGCGTAAGAGAATGATACCTGTCTAGAAATTCTTCTCCTCTAAGATATCTGTCCTCGCTAGATTCTTGTTTCGCCGATTACCAATAGTGGCCGTAATTGGTAATCGACGAAACAAGGAATCTAGAGATTGTTTCTGATCCTTGTTTCGTCGATTACCAATTACGGCCACTATTGGTAATCGGCGAAACAAGAATCTAGCGAGGACAGATATCTTAGAGGAGAAGAATTTCTAGTCAGGTATCATTCTCTTACGCTTGTGTAATATTTCTTTATCGTTTTTTTTTTTTATTTTTCATTTTGTTTCGTTTCGTTTCGTTTCGCGGAATACCGTCAGCCGATTGTCACGGCAACCTGAATATAATTGTACCACTGACTCCATAAGAAGTACTAATACAATATTACTGACCACATTATTTTAGTTTGTGAGGAGAATATTTGTCTTGAGTAAGTATGAAAACTTGCATTACCAGAGGAGCCATAATTTCTTGACTGATTGTAATCTACTCTGCGGTCACGGATTCATCAGTCTCGTAGATGCGGGATGTTGCGAATGATCTCGGATCACTGCTCTTGATTCATATCATCCCAAAGGAACGCACTACAGAGCTGTTATGGTACCCATTTCATTATTTACATGTTATTGAATGGATGTAATTGAATAGACGTAATTGAATAGATATCGTTGATCTTCCTGACGTTTGCTACGATTTGACACTGTTGACAGGACTGCACTGTTTGAAGTTGCATGCATTAAATCGAACGAAATAGCGTGACCTCTTTGCGGCTAGACAAAACCCGGAATCCAAAGAATTTTGAAATTGATTTTTACTTCATATCAGTTTTGCTTAGAAACCAGGATCGATAAACTGAAGCAAATATAAACTGATCGCTGGAGGACATTAATTCGCAGCGGGCTCAATCTACAAACGTACTCACCCGTTAAAGCCGGTTGTCTGTGACTACCAAAACTTCTGTTTTAAATTTGAAAGCCATTTGAGTGTTTTTACCTCATTCAAAAGGTTCTAAAACCACTGACACCTCTATCTCCCATGGCGGCCATATTAGCTAGTATTCAAAGCAAACGACAGGAAGGGTTTCTCATAAGAATACTTGTTGTGATTTTGTGCAGGCGGTCTGTTCTTGATTATCCGCTAAGTCAGCCGAGAAAAGAGGGAACGTCACACGTGAAAATGGACACAAGCGGCGAAAGACAAAAAAACAACGCAACCAATTCTGCAGAGAAATTTCTCCAATTGTATTTTCTTATTTACTCTTCAGACTTCACACTGTTGTTAAACTAATCGGACAACCGCTATTGTTCCGTGGTCCAATTGCATGGCCCTGGGAAATTCAGGACTGGACTTGGACTGGACTCTGGACTTTGCCACAGACTTCAAACAATGTGTTAATAAAATAACAAATACTTTACTTATAAAGTTAATTAATTTTTTTTGTTTGGGCATTCAAATTTAATTTCTGATACAAGGACAGGGTCTTCAATAAAACGTAGGTAGAACATAATTGTACTGCATAAAGAAACATTTTAAACGTTTCGATATCACTTGTTCAAATCTTTGTGCCCGCGAAAAGGCTCCAGCTAGAAGTAAGGGCTAACTACATACCCTGTCCCACTACCCTGGGTGGCAGAGGTTTTTTCTTGCGCGGTTTCCGGTGTCGGTCATGTTTCTATTGTGACCCGCCAGGGTCCTGTCCCACTTACCAAGTTGATAATCAGCAAGAGAATAGTAATCACCTGATAGTCCCCATTTTTTGTTGAAAACAACACTACATTTTCCAACATTGATTTGGAGGGGGGGGGGGGGGGGGGGGGGTATGGGAGATCCGTGATCTGAACTCAAGTCTCCCAACGGCTTTGTGATTGCGGACCGCGCTAAGAACTAATCAGCGGATTGCAAGATTCGTCACCGTGCCCTCTCAAAAAAAAAATAATTATAAATATCAAATTTTGAGAGAATTCTCAGAAAAGGAAGTTGTGCTGATTCGTTTTTTATCACCCTCGATCATGGTTGCCACAGAAACTATTTTTCAAAATTACCTGACTTTTTCCTGATGAAAATAGCATTTTCCTTACCAAAAAAATACATAATGTCAGATATAGGAGTGGCTTCTAGCTTGAACTTACGGCCGCCCTTTCTGATCGTTCATAAGGCGGATAATTACTCTACAGATTTCTCTTCTTTATGAAGGAAATATATACGTTGAGATCGCGGTGACCTCAAATCTTTCTCTTAACCTTAAATTGTTTTAAATCAGCCTTGTTAAATTATTTAAATTTTCCCCGACTTTGCTACAAAATGTCAATAATTTCTGACTCAAAATAAAATTCCCGGACATTTCCTTCACCTTGAAGGACTTTATCAATGACCAGTGGCAATCATGGCCACGCTATATAGTCTTCATATATGACAAGGAAGGTGTCAATGTAGTGATGGTGAATTTTAAGGCCTGAGAATCACTGAAGATGTAGAAAAAAATTAACAGTTTTATCGTTGTAAAAACATTCTCAGTCACTTTAGAGAAATTATATAAAAATTACCAAGCATGCACCCCCCAAATTTGTTCACGCGTTTTTCTTAGCCCCCTCCCCCACCCACTCAAAAACTTGCTGCGCGGTCCCTAAATGAATACTCTTCATCACGAAGCAACCACCCGCACAATCTTTTCTTATGCAAAATTTCCCAGTTGTTTTGCAAAAATACTACTATGGCCGCCATGAAAGATCGTGGCGTTAGTTGTGTTAGAATCTTCTTACACCCAACACATTGGATGAAGTAAAAACACTTAAATGGTTTTCATATTTAAAACAGAAGTTTGGTACCGAGTCACATACAACTGGCTTTAGCAGGTGAGCACTGATGTTTGTACAGTGAATCCGGTTAATAAACCATGTATGTATAAACAATGAATGTCCTTCAGCGATTTTATATTTGCATCAGTTTTATCGATCCTGGTTGCTAACAAGATGTACAGTTCAGTCAATTTTAAAATCTTTGCGATTCAAGGTTTTGTTTAGCAACGAACAGGTCACGTTGTTTCGTTCGATTTTCCGAGACACATCGATCTTGAGGAGTGTTTCGAAAACCCGAACAGCGAATTGTGTCGAATGCCAGCGAATAGGAACGGTTATGCGAAGCAGATCTCCGTTTAGCCTAAATCATAGCACTGACTGATCTTGGTTATTGCCGTCATAATTTGACGCTGCTTGAACATACGTGTCAACTATTTGCTGTTTATAACAGCATTTCGCTTACGCATAATATACAGAATAATTTATTCGATTTTTTGAATCGGAACTGCTCGTCTGTTTAGTCTAGGATGCGAGGAAATAAAGCATCTTTCTTCATTCTCAGGAGCCAATATAAAGTAATATCTGTATAAAGTATATTGTTCCAGTAAATTTAGCGAGAAGCTACGGTCCGAGTTCATGACCAACAAGCAATGACACGCAAACGATTCACAAGAACCAAACATAGAACTGGTGCCAAGGAAACTGGCTAGCACTAAGAAAATCCGGAAACACGTCGATGAAATAAAGCGGATAACAGGTTAGTGCTGCTACGTTACCGCACCTAGATAAGTAGTACTCGTGCAAGTAATATTAATTAGCTGAAAACTGAAGGAAACTCGTCTGTTGTTTTCAGTTTTATCACGTAATTTCAGTTAGATGGTTCAGTGATTTTGTAAGCCTGAAAAGCCTGATTATACTTGTAGATGTTGCAAATCATAGTCTCGCTTAGTTGCAAGGTGCAAAAACCCATACCGAATATTTTCGTCAGTTGTTATTCACTGAAAGCCGATGTATTACCGGTACAGTGACAATCTACATAAGAACGTAACGAAAGTTGGCATTAACAGCGAAAGGGTGCCCTTCAAGTGAATAATTATAAATTTAAGTTTTCATCTTTGAAATCTGTAAAATCCCGATCCTTCTAAAACTTGAAATCGCAGTTCCTCTGCTATAAAAGTTTTTATAATCAGCAAAACAGCTAATTCTCTTCATAAGACTAAAATGTTGTAGCCAGAAATGTGAAGTACTTCTTATGAAGTCAGTGGTGCATTATGTTTTAGTTGCACGGTCGACTGTTCACAGCCATCTATGTTTATTGTATCGCGGATAGAATCGCTAGAGAACTGTACGCCAGCGCAAAACGAGATATTTGACGGTGGTTCGCTCGCTTTTTTTTCGCGTGGGTTGAAAATGGAGAGGCTGTGAATAGGCTAATTAAGGAGTTATCAAGCTTTTTTCATTTGGTAATCATGTTATGTATATCACAAAAAATGCAGCTAAAATAGGAGTCACCGTGCTCGTTTCTGCACAACATGGATACCTTTATAGCAACTTAGCGACCGACAAGGTTCCTGTTACAGAAAGGACTAGCAATTCTAAGAAAAGCACTTATTGAATTGATTTATAAGAGACCGGCGTCAAACAAAATAGACCCTGAACTTACATTTTAAACCATGTTAGTTGAACAAGAGTTACTATTATCCTGCAAACTTCAAATAAGAATTCTCTGCCTGCGCACATACCCAGTATCACCTTAAGACGTGATTTTTACAGCATTAAAATCAAAATATTTTTGAGCAGAATTTTAAACTTTTCTTCAAATCGAGATATATTGTAGATATCCTCGAGTGATTTAAATTCATGCTTAAAAAAGAGGGGTTCACCGCGCTTTAAATGAGCATTTATTTATTTTCGGGACATCTCTTACGTTTTGTACACACACGCTCATGTGCGCGCTTATGACCCGAAAATCGTACGCAGAAGGGATTGCACAATGCAATACTGGACAATGATTTCAATCAGATTACAAAGACCATTTACATGCCTTACAGTGTTCGATTGTATTTTTGTATTTGCATTCAGGTTTTATGTTCACGCTCATGCTGACAGAATTTTTCCTTTCGCCAGGTGCCGACGAGATTGCTGTAAAACCTCGCTAACTCATGGGTGTTTTCGCATGTTTTAAGAGGAATCGTAAAACAATCTTTGTTTTTACATTTAGCTTAAATGCCCTGTTTTTTTGCGTGTGGATTTTCATTCAAAAGCAAACTCCCAGATTGGAAGTGGTCACTTATAATCAACAGATGAACAAATCGTTGGCAACTTCTTCGCCATTTAAGCTTGAGGAAGTCACGGAAAGTGATGTCAAACTGTGGCAGGGAAAATTCTACTCTTCCCTGGCAAGTACAACGAAATCGCAATCAAAAGGTTTTACCAAATGGAAATCCCAGTTGTCTCTTTACTCTTACAACCAAAGGCACTTAAGCGACGTCAACCAGATTACATTGCCTGGTAATGAGTCGACACAGGTTGTAAAGATAACCAGTCAAAACGGCTTGTTGCAGTTTCTGGAGACAGCCTCGTGCCAGCCCATAACGCCTGATGTGGTTTTATACAACAGAGTTTACAAGACAGGCAGCGAAACAACAGGAGCGTTATTCGATTTTGTAGCCGCTGTGATGAACTATATCTACACCAGACGTGAGTTTGTGTGGGGAAGTCGGTCTGTATGGGAGAATCTTGACCTCGCAAACGGTCTGTACACACGACCTCGGTCAAGATTCTCCCGTACAGACCTCCTGCTCGGTTAATAAGAGCTAATTATTATATGACTAGCTCCGTGAGCGGGCAAGATGAACCTAATCTTCCGCTGTGCTTGGCTACCCGATTGGGCAAGATGGAGCTATCTTGCCCGCTCGGGATACGGGCTTTGTCCCGCAAGGAAAATCCAGATAATAAATCCTTTATTGACCAAGCTTGTTCAATAACCCATATATATAAGCTATCTGAAAAACACGAAAAACATGCACACTTCACTTATTTCACGCTAAAAACTAAATAGTCCTTTACATCGTTCTCAAAATTGGCGCTAGCAGTGCCCTGTCTTACCGATGAGGTTGAAAAGTTCCATATTCTCTTGAAATAGCTAAATTTAAAGAAACTAGTTCTTGTATAATTCATCTTTTACCCTTAATGAATATTAATCAGTGTCTGAGAAAAACAGTACGTATGCAGATAAATCAACATTTTAAGTTGTTATTTAAGACTTTATACCAAAATTTGATTAACTCCGTTAGTTGATGCGGTTCCCGGCATCACGTTGTGGGTACTTCAATTCCCTAATATCTATCTAAACAAACCGTTTGTTTTCACGACTATCCTAACTTGCGATTGGTTTCTTTATTCTAGAAACCACAGAAGATTTCTATGACCGTGGCCAATCCAAGCCGTATCCAATGATTATTGAACACAAAGTTAGACAAGCGGATCGTCCAATGTTTTTTAATGCACATTTTTACTTCAGAAACAACTTGAAAATTCAGCGAACGCATACGTACATTAATCAAATCAGACACCCAGTTGATAGATATATTTCACATTACGCTTATATGCGTACCACGAACAGACCAAAAAAGCGAGTGAAGCAGATGATTGACAGCGGTGAGTTTTACGACACAATCGAACAATGCTTTGAGAAGCAAGGTCAGGGCTGTAAACATAACGTAATGACTCGATTTTTCTGTGGGACCGAGGACTTTTGCAAGAGCGATGCTAAGAAAGCTCTTAAAAGAGCGAAGGAAAATATTTTGAACCACTATGCAACTGTTGGTTTGCTGGAGCATTTTGTCCTGACTTTAAAGATTATCCAGCGACGCCTTCCATATTTCCTACCCGTGGTTCCTGAAGAACCTACACATTTAAAACTAAACGAAGGGAAGAAAAAATTGAACTCCAGCTCTGTGAGCGAAGAAATGATTGACAAGATAAAACAAGCGAACAAGGCAGATATGGAGCTGTACGAGTTTGTGACAGAAATTTTTTGGAAACAGGTTAAAGCGTGTGGAATATCATAGATCGAGTAAAGATTTAATAACGCTGTGAGACTCAGTCTGAATTAGCTTTGGGTTTAGCCATGCCGAGGCGCACTAAGTGATTATTTAAATTCAATTTCTGTTCCCTGAACTGAATGTAGTGTCTGAATAAATATATGTTATTTGCCGGCTGGGAGGTCTGTATAGTGAAAAACTGTGACCGAGGTCTTGAAAATGCTGCCCG
>OMLO01002432.1_pt1 | contig 15017 bp, 14 predicted proteins | sample 1674811 | NCBI WGS metagenome assembly OMLO01 (sample SAMN06265003, study PRJEB25207) | coral metagenome | isolation source: Coral host | place: Mexico:La Bocana,Puerto Morelos, Mexico | collected 2008-11-13 | reverse complement strand
AGAAAAGTAAAAGAATTATTCCATTAGGCACCGGGGCAAATGGAAGTAATTGAATAGTCGATATAAATTCCATCAGTTAGTTACAATTTTCATAACAAATCTTTCAACCTATCAATTATGCTGAGCTTGCTCAACCGCGAGTTGGAACGAATGCGGCTAACACGAAAATACTATAGTGTATTTAAATTAAGCGCTGAGATTTTATAGTCGTGAGATTATTGGTACACATAATTGAAGGTAAGAAGCCAAGGTGTATTTTCCCCTGGTGCTTCTTTTTTGTTCAGAGAACTCAGAAACACACTAGTACTGTGGAGAAGATAAAGTTTGTCTTTGAAAAAAAGTGCATACTCAGTGGTTCAACAATTTATCCAACTGCACCGAACTTTAGTCCATGGAAAAGGAATATATTCGGAAAGGTAGGCAAATTCAAAGTTAAGGATTACTATCTTAAGCTAATCTATGTGACCTGTTACCTATCTTCTTCGTGCCATGTGACACATAAGGCCTCAACACAATCTCGCCAACCAGCTCTGTCAGCCGCTGCGATTTGTACCTCGCCCCAGTTCTTCCATCCAGCTTTTTTCCTTTCTCTCTCTGCTGTCTTCCTCCGTGTTGTCTTTGGTCTACACCGTTTTCGCCGCCCTTCTGGGGTCCAGGTTAATGCAGTTCTGCAGTCATTATTTGGTTCTTTCCTCATGATGTGACCAATGAATTTCCATCTTCTCTTTCGCACGCCCTCACTGAGGTTTTTCATCTCAGCTATCTTCAGGGCTTCTTTGTTTGTAATTCTTTCTTGCCAGCGTATCTTAAATATCCGTCTAAGGCATCTGCTTTGGAAGACGTTGATTTTATTCTCATCACTTTTATTCATCTTCCACGTTTCGCAGCCATACATCAAGACTGGCTTTACCAGTATCTTATATAGCCTGACTTTGGTTCGTCGACTGATGCTGTTGCTAACACCCCCCTCGCTTTGACTACTCTGCTGTGGATGTCTTCAGTGCCTCCGCCCTCTTTGGAAACCGTACCTCCCAAGTACACATATCTATCAACATCTTCTATTCCTCGTCCATTCACTCCCACGACATATTTGTTCCCCGAATTTATTCGCAGTAGTTTACATTTGTCTACATTGGCTTTCAGTCCACTCTTTCTGCTTCATGCGCCAACTTATCGGTCTTAGTCTGGATGTGCTGCCTGGTCGATGATAAAAGGGCTATATCATCCGCAAAGTCGAGATCCTCGAGCTTTGTAGTGAACTTCCATCTTATCCCGGTGTTCCCCTCTTGCAATGTATTTCTCATTACCCAGTCCACGACTAGTAGGAATAGTAAACCTGACATGTTACAGCCTATAGTCCACAAAATTTAAAATTTGTTGCTTTTACTCGTAGAGTCTTCGGAGAGGTCTCGCTTCTGACAGTTCCAATACATTCCAATCTATTTTCTGGCGAGCAATACGTGAAAATCAGACATTTCAGACAAGTAGTATTGTATGTATGAGTTGGTGTCATGAGCGTCTCAAAGGTGGACCATTTAGGTGTCCTTGTCTCGGAATCATTTTCAGTCAGCACACGATATGTAGAGTTCTACTGACCTCTCTCCTCCGCAGAAGCCCCAAGGGTTTTCTTCGGGTGGGGAGGATCCGTTGAGTAATGTAAATGCAGGTAAAAGGTTACCGGCGTTTCCTTCGTCGTTGCGCTGGCCTGTAGCAAGCGTTTCCGCGGGATTGCAATTTGGAGAGCAAGGAACGGGATTTTTCCGGTGTTTTGCCCGCGCGAAAAATAAGGCGAGAGAACCCCTTTCCTCGTTTTTTCCTCGGTCTCAAAGTCCTTTTAATTTTTTCCGGCCTCGGTTGGTTCTCAATCGTTATTTGCACGAGGACGACTTGGTGCAAGTCTATTTGCTCTAACTTTGCGCCTGCACTCATTTTGCACAATGGATTTATGTAACGAACGGTCGAACCTCTGGAGAGAGTTCTTTTATAAGGTTTGAGAAAATCGAATAGCACTCAATTAGCCTAGAGATCTCTAGGGTTCTAACTACCCCAGCGTTTGAAGACGAGCAAACGTGTAATGTAAATGCATAATGAAACCTGCCTCGGACTTCACCAAATCTGTTTTGTGCAGTCTTTTCATTGAAAACGAGCAGTATATGGAATCTTTCTTGGGGACCTGTTTTCGGGGTGTGATGACTTGCACTCAGTACTGGTGCTGAATCTTTATATTATAGACCCAAACATGATCAAAAACTGATTAATTGCCACCATTTTCAAATTGATCATAAAATGGATCAAAACGCAAACTAAATACAACATACACTGCAAAACAGTCGTTTTGAGACCTTCGTTCGAATATTGAGCGTGGCTCGCGTTCGCGAAAAATACGACTGTTTTGCAGTTTAAATACAACACGGCAGAAAAAAAAAAACATTTTACTTTTCTGATTCAGGTATCAATGAAGAAAATAAGGGATTAAAACTTTAACTTTGTGCTGCCTTGAACCTAAAAAAGATATTAAATGTAACATTTTAGGCCTTGATCACATTCATTGGTTTTCGTATGAAAACTTATTGAAAACCCATACTTTTTGATGCGTTTCTGCCTATTTCCCGCACTAAAACGAATATAGCGTTTTGAAAACATTCCGTTACTGGTGTGAATAGGTGATAACAGAGGCTTTAAAAAACGGCGTCGAAAAAAGAGATATAATTATATACTGTCATTTTCATCAGCGTTTTCAGGCGATTTAGACTATGTATTGGCCATTGAAAACGAATAAGTGTGGACAGGTGAAAACAAATCGAAAACGCTTGTGTGGTCGAGAATATTTTGCTTCGTCGTAACAACGAACCGCACTTCCAAAACGGCCGAGCGTACAAAAACCTGCACAACTCAGCCGCGGTGGACTGGAATGCAGGTGAAATGACTCTAAACATTCAAGATGGCGGATCCAGTGAACTTTTGACTGCCCGGTGCAGACGAAGCCCACAAACATGCAGAATGTAAATGACAAAGAATATCTCATTGAATGGCCTCCGGTGGAGGAAAGAGGAGATTCTGAAAATCTGACTCCGAGAAAAAGACAAAAAGTGGATTGTGCGGTGGAAAGAACACAAGATGTGTTGTGTGCTCGGCCTGCTTTGGCAAGATGGTGGAGGAGGAGACAGAAAGACAGACATCTACTAGATGCAGTAAATATGCCAAAGTCAGATAATCCTAATACGTTGCTCAAATATGTTGCTAGGTAGGTATGCCCCACTGTATTTGTCATTTTGCCTACAGAGTAGGGATGTAGGTGAGTTGGGGGGGGGGGGGTTGCTATTGGGAAGGGAACTTGGCGCAAAAATAAATAAAAATCATAAATTTTAGTGATTTTCGAAATGATATTGCACATATCACCACTGTGAGAGTACGACCAGACCATCTCAGCCCATTTATGATCTTGTCTCTTCTGATTTAAGTTGCACACGGATAAAATGATGACATAATAAAATATATATGGTCACATACTTAGAATTCCATAGATTGACATGGATCTTCTTGATGATAATTTTACAAAGATAAATTTTTCTGAGCCATATTCTTTATGGAATGTGATAAAGGGCTGTATTGTATAATAAGTGTCACATCCAGGGTCCCTGATTTCCAATAAAAAACTTATTAACCTAGGCTCACATGATGTTCATCCATTGATATCTTGGGCAATTCCTATGGTCTAAACTTATAGATAATCAAAGAGACTCGCCTAGTTTATCTGTTTTCATAAACAAAATAAGAAAACTGAACCTGCTGATATTTTCAACAACAACAGTAATTGCTGTAATCTTTGTAGTTAATAGAATTATCTTAGTTTTTAAAATTTTTAATTTTACTTTGTAGAATATCTTACTTAGTGTCCCCAATTAGTCTGTCTAGGCTAAATACATTGACACTTAACTAAAGGTTTTACTTACTTGTTGATAAAAATGATGACCATGAATTCACTGGCCCGTCTTTAGGTAAAAAGGGGGATCATTTATGCTAAAGGCATACTTGACCAATACTCATCATCAACACTCCATCCACACCTTGGTTGACACTCAATCAACATCTCAGTTTACAGTCAGTCAGGAGTCAACTGCTTTTCGATCAATGCATATCAGGCAGTCGACAATTGGGACCATCGATGAGCTGTTTATTTTTTGGATTTTATTTAGTTTTTCTTTTACAGGTTTAGTGCAAAAAGAAAACAACAACAACAAAACAGACAGACAGATCGATACATATACCGTAAACATTACAAAATTTACAACAATTACTTTACTTACAAACTACACTGCATTACATTACAAGGATTACATACCTTATTCAAACTTAAAACCAGCTGTTGATCAAGTGTCATTCGAGTGCTGACTGTGTATTGATTGAGATGTTAATCAACGATATGGATTGAGAGTATCCAGTGACACTCAACCGCAGGAGCCTTAAGTGCGCATTGGGCCATTGGCCAATACAGCTGGAGCTTATCCTGGTTTCTGTAACATGAAGTGACTAGGAGTTTTTCTACTCCTCCCTGGGTTGGATGCTAGCCTATCGCAGGATTACTCCCCAGTTCTCATTTATAACCTGTGTCAAGACAGGCACTGTGAGAGTAAAGTGTTTTGCCCAAGAACACAAAATAATGAGCCAGGCCAAGGTCTTATCCCAAACCACTTGATCCACTTCCATTAGACCACTGCACTTCCAGTGCTATTTAGACTAACTTCTAATCAGAGTAACTCTATCAGCTCTATAAATAAAAGAGGTCATAAAACTGTTATCAACAAAGGCCCTGCTGAAGACTGTAATAATAATATAAAAAAAATTAAAATTTTATAAACTTGACAGTATGCTTAAAAATTATATAAAGATTAGTTTAAAAGGTTGAAAATATAGAACTACCAAGATTAAAGCTGAAATGTCATATATTTAGCTCTTACTAACCAAGTTTGAGGTCCGTACTGTAAATTACAGACCAAGTTTTTTCCGCCCAGATTTAAAAGTGGTACTATGACAAAAATTGCATCTTTTCAATCTAAGCCATTTTAAAACAGAAATAGGTAGTCTGTATAAGAAGAAAAAATGCTGTTTACTATTTTCAAATATCTCTTTTCGTTTCAGAGATATTCAAGTTTTTAAAATATGCAAATTAACCAATTGATGACGTCATACACTGAACCAAATGTTGATCAAATATGAAGAAAGATATCTCAGCCAATTTGTATCAGAAATGTTTGATTCTTTGCAGTAAGATTCTACTAAATGTGCTCCACAATATCAACAGTTTTGTTACCATGGCAACATACTGGGTTTCAGACCTCCCCAATACTAAAGGCTTTTCTGACCACCTTTGGCGTTCCATTTTGATATTTGCTAATCGTGCCTTGTATGTATGATCCAGCAAGCATATGAATATGTTAGCTCCAGTTTGTGGTACCATTTAATGTTTTTTGTGCTGAAAATCACCAAAAGATTAAAGTAGGTGGGACTGGAAAAGAGTGAGTTGCCATGGGAACAGAATTTTTGTAGTCGTTGGTGTGTTTCCTTTAGCACTATTAGCCTACAAAGTTTTGATGGTCTGTGATGCAAATTGGCCGAGATAGCTCTATTAATATACCTCATATAATATTGGGTTGAGTATATGACGTCATCAGTCCATTAGTACCACTTTAAGAAACCAACTCGAAAGTTTGGATTATCTGTTTCTGTGGTTTGCTCTTTTTTTTCGTTCGAATACTTTTCCTTTAAATGTATTTCAAAGTTTTCTTCCAGAGACATTTTGCATGGCGACTAAAACAAACTTTTGAATTTAGTGGCCTGTATAGTAGAGTACGCCTACGTCCTGCCAAATTGACCATTCACAGCACTCATACTAACTGAGAGATATAATAAATATTAAAAGAAAACTAAATTCACATACTTTTTAAACAGTTAAATTTGGCATCCAGAATAATTTTTATTTTAATTTTTTGACTTTTTTGCTACTTCAATCCACTCTTGGCAAATGCAAAGGGCTACCTCGCCTCGTCTCAATATGTCCAATCTGTTATGTGGTTTTGTATCCTGTCATTGAAACACTGAGATAATGTATTACTGGTATTTCCACAAACATTGGACCATTAAGCTATGATAACCAAATAATGTGGCCTTACTTTAAATTTCCAATGAAAATGTTAGATCAACAAGATATTACTTTCAGAATTTGATGTTGATCACAATGCTGCAGAGATTGTTGAAGTTAATTATTGGTAATTTAAGATGTTTCTTTAATCCACTCCAAAAATTTTTTTTTTCAACAGCCTTCCAGTAGGAAAAGCATACTTAAAACAGCAGATTTGTGCATTAAAAGAAAAGGTGGCTTCACAGCAAGGAAATGCTCTCCTCCATGCTGCATTAGCTTCTTATCACGATCTGTTACAAGATACTTCATCTGCTTTAAACAGTCTGAATATTGCTGCCAAGCTGGATCCTCAAGATAAGGATATAGCCTGGCTGCATTTGAAAGTACAGCGAGGCAAAGAGCTTGAGGATAAAAGAAACTCCTTTCTTGAGCATCCTTTACAGTCTTCATCTTTTAAGCATAAGATGACAAAACCAGTGGAGGTCAATTTTTTCCTGTGCTTAGTTGTGTAGCTGAACTCCCCATTTTTCTCGCGACCTGCGTGGCTTTTTGCACTCGTGTTCGGGACCGAAGTTTGCTCGGGTACCCACTCCTGCCGGCTACGCAGGCTATCCTGTGCTTTTATAATATGCACAGCTCTACAAGCAGTTTTTGTTCATTGGCTAGTTGAATATGTTCCCAGTTGAGAGTTATCTCAAAGGAAACTAGAAGATTAGAAGATCTCTTATAATTGTTTTGTCAGCGATATAAACATTGGAGAACAGGTGGGATGATTGGGGTTGGAGGGATAAAATAAGTGAGCAGTTTTTTACAGTTCAAATGATTCAATGTGAAGGCTGTAGGAGTATTGCTTGACAGCAAGGGTGTCAGAGGTAACCCTTGAAATCCAGCCCACCTTCCATGACTGCTGATGTTTATCTTAGTGACTTTCCTTTCAGGTCAAGCGGTGTCACTGTAGTACCCTTAGTGCAAAAGAGTTCCTGTTTGATTATTGCATGACTGGTACCCCTGTTATCATCACAGGAATTGTCGAGACCTTGACTTCTGTTCCTTGGAACTTTCAACACATCAAAGAGGTGAAAAACCATTTAATGTCCATTTATTTTGTTCATATTGGGAGAATTTGTTTCTACAACACAATAAAGTGCACTTTTGTGATTTGAAATTAATTAAGCAAAGATTATTCTTTGGCCTTAGGTGTCCTGTTGGGGACAATGAAAAATAGATTAGAGGTACAGTTCTTTAGAAGTAAAGCACTATGTGTCAGCTGAAAAAAAGATCCACCTGGCCTTAGTCAAAACAGATTGCAGCTTACTTCAACAACAAGGAAATTGTCAACTATTTCAATAATAATCGTATCTATGACAAAACTCTTGATTGTGTGTGTTCCTCCATTTGCCCATTTGTCATATAATCAGTGAAATTTAAACTTTTTGTACTTGGTCATATGTTTAGCTTCAATGGCCTACTTCTTAATGTTACAGTTTTTACAAATACAGTCAAACCTCCCATAAGCAACCACCCAAAATGTCAGGCCTGGGTGGTCGCTTACAAGAAATTAGATGATATTGGGTCAAAAATGTATCCTCATTAGCATATGATAACTTCAGAGACTTGCCCCATGCACCAATTCCCATCTAAACCTGTGTAATAACTTTTAGTAGCCACAAAAATATTCAAGCTTTCGAAAGTATTTAGTCAGATTATCATGGTTCACTTCTAGTAAGTTGCTTACAAAAAGGCGAATGGAATAAGGAATGCATTGACCTCGCAGTACTGTACTTCGATTTGTATACTGTACTTCTGTTAAACTATGTGTTCACTGTGAGACCAATGAATCAGGAAATCAGTTCTAATTTTCTGTAATCTGTAGACACTAAGTTTGTCTTTCATGACTGATAAAATACAGTGTATCGTATGTGCATTTTTTCTTTAAATTCTTAAATGTTCTATTCATGTGCAAAGTCGATTTTGATAAAAAACCAGACATTCCCACTGAGAAATTTTTGTCCCTTTTGCTACCCAGGAATGCGATGTCACAACACCTTCTTATCTAATTTCTGCCATATGATCTGTCAAGTGGTCACTTACAGGAGGTTAAAAACAAAAGAAATTTTCAAACTTTTAGCTCTAGATCGCGGTCACTTGCGAGAGGTGGTCACTTACAAGAGGTTCCAAATATAGTGATTTGAATGGGAAACTTTTGATGTTATGGAAAACTGGTCACCAAGAAGAGGTGGTCGCTTACGAGAGGTGGTTGCAACCAGAGGTTCCGACTGTATGTAAAACACCACTGACTTTTTCACTCAAAAGAAGTTCTCAAAAGACCTTTTTAACATTTTTTAACCTTGAAATGTGTTATTGATTGGACCCTGTGTTGTACAATTCAGGGAAAAACCCTGCTTGCAATTGTGAAATTGCTTCTCCGATTACTCCCTGAACTGTACTTAAACCAGTCCAATTAATAACTATATTGACTTTATTTAAGTGTCAGCATTTTGGTTGTCAATAAAGCAATAGCGCCTTGTTTTCTAGATGTAAAACCCCTCAATTGTTTTTTCAAATATTTACTTTTGCACTTTATTTGAGCCTGGAGTCAATTAGAGTCTTAATTCATATGAGTTACCTTATATTGATACCTTGAACATAAATTTTTTGAGGGTCTTCTTTCAAATCTACATAAAAGTAGCTGGCTAAACAAATACAGCAAACAATAACATAATGTTCCTAACAAATTCTTAATCACTTTTTTAATGTAGCCAGCTGTCAGGAAATTTTATAATTTTTTTATATTTTAATGTCATCTTGTCACGAAACACCTATTAAGAAATAATTACTTGTCACGAACGTTTAACTACTACAACGAAAGCGAAAGTCACATGAAAGTCAGTTACTTGCTAAGCTGTTTTCTTTTCCATGGAAGTTTCTTGTCCCCATTTGCGTACAGCTACCCACTCTCCAACGAAGTAAATGAATAGCGCAACAACAAAGGCTGAAGCGAAGAATGCAGCGATGAGGACCGAGTCCAACTTCTTCAGGAATGGATAAACCCAAATATCGGCAGCAAATGCCACCCACAAAACCCAAGCGGTGTAAATAACGGCAAATCCTAACACGGAAATAAGTGCTTTCTTTCTTGACGGGTATTTGTGTGGAATAAAACATAATTCTAAAATCGTGACCAAGGGGAAGGTGTGCATGTAATGATTGAGCCATGAGGGAATGTGCAGAGCTTCCTCGGGCGTTTGGCAAGAGTACGGATCGGCTGCATAGAGACCCCAGAATAAAATACTGACAGTCGTACCTATCGGAAAGACAAAACAGGCGAACGTATAGTCGCATAAAGACACGAAGATCTCGCTCTTCCGCTTCCTGACGATTTCGTGAAGCTCGGTGACGGCGGCCATGTTGAAATACACAAGTTGTAACACCATGTTTATAAATGTCAGGAACTTGAATCTTCCTCCATAGGTCTTATGAGCTTCCAGGTTAATCTCCGAGACATGATAAGTTACTCCAACCAAATGTACAAGGAAGGATAGATAGTGAAAAATGAACGCACGCCACACACCTGACATGTTGTCTTTTGTTGCAACACGCGCTCGTTGTTATGTAATATTCAGCTTGACAGTCACATGTTAGCATTGTTTTTGTTGGTGTGGAAAACTTAGGAGGACTGTTGATGTAAATTAATCCGATTTCTTACCTCAAGCGCATACAAATAAAACGGTCTACACCTTCTCACATCCCTCTATGCAGTTCTTTAAAAAGTTATTTCAGGCCTGGCTTTTTTTGGCATAAAAATTGAGTACAAGTCAAGTTTTGGATGTAAAGGGTTAACATTATACATTTTCGGAAATAACTCGCCCTGATAAATTGTAGAACACAAAGTGTTTTTCCAGAAAATATACATATCCCCAAATATAAATTTTTGGTTTGACCTTCCTTCCCCTCCCTGCCCCTCTGGAAATTCCAGTCTATCTTCATACTTTTCTTCAAAACCCCCCTAAAAATATCAAATAATCTACTAAGAGGTGGGGGGTTGAGTGGGGTATAGCAGACACACATGTTCCAGTCATCATGTAGCTTTTTTTCCTGTGCAGGAAGATACCTTTATGAGAGAGGAGAGATTTCATGTTGACGTTTAAGAGTATCTGCATGGGAGACTAAGGGGAGGGGGGTATAGATATTATCTGGAACTGGACAGTGACCATGCAGTTGTGTTGAGACAGTTACGTAGTCATTTACTATAATTCTTTTTTTTTTTTTGTGAGAAAAAAATTCAAAAATTTTTATCCAAGTTTTCTTCTTATCTTCACAGGTTGTTGGTAACAAGACTGCAACCCTTAAAAGGATGGTGAAGGAATCCACAGAATGGGCAAAGCTTGAATCAGCTTGTAGCATGAAAATATGTGATTTTATTGACTCCCTGCAATCATTACAAGAACCTCTTTACCTGTTTGATTGGAGTATACCAACACATGCCCCTGAATTGGCAAAGGAACTGATGATTCCCAAGTATTTTGCTGGTGATTTCTTACAAAGGACTGCTCAAGGGTCTCTCTATAAGGATAGTTGGCCAAGCCTGTTCATTGCACCTGCAGGTTTACACAGCGATCTACATGTGGATGCATTTGGTTCAAACTTCTGGATGGCACTCTTTCAAGGCAGGAAAAGGTCAGCGATACCTGGTATATTTATCATTAAGTGTAACTGACCAGTCAAAATGACAGATGGCATGACACATGTCTGCCAACACAGACATATTTTTGGCTCATCAAACAATCTTGCCTTAAAGAGCTTCTGAGAGGGGCTATGTGAAAAACAGACAAACACCTCTCATAATAGTTGTCTTTTGAGCAATACAAAGCTCTTAGACAACTATAGAAAAATGTTCTATACATGATATAGGTAGGTTTTGGATGTTTCCCTTTGAGCTAGTTTCTTTATTTTATTTATTGCATGTGCTCTTTATAAGGGTCTATCATTAATGACATTCACATTACCACATGTACAGTAGAGACTGGTCTTCACAAGTTGACTTTTTCAGTTAACTGCAGAGCTCTTACTTTGAAGCTTCACAGACCTTAGGTAAGAAGTGTTTCTGCAGCTTTACGTTCAATATTTTTGAGTACCTTATGTCAAATGAGCATGTCTACAGCACATGCTCTCCCTTCAGCGCAAAAGAAGCACTAAATAAATTATTAGAACCCCTGGTATGCATAATAGAATTACCAGTGTTTGAGACTCTAACAGTAACTGTTATATTTCCATCACAGGTGGACCTTCTTTAGCAGAGAAGAGGTACCCTTACTTTATCCACACTATGAGGATTCACTTGACCTTGTATTTGATGTCAACCTGAGTTATCCAGACTTTGGCAAACATCCTCTTTTAAGCAGGGCAACTCCACGCCAATGTATTTTAGAACCTGGAGAACTGCTCTTTGTTCCTTATGGCTGTCCGCACAGAGTGGAAAACTTGGAAGATTCTTTGGCAGTTTCAGCAAATTTTGTTGACATGTCAAACTTTGAAGTTGTAGTTGAGGAACTGAAGGGAAATGCTTTGTTAGATCCTCGAGCTGAAGATCTTTTGATACAGATGACAAGAGATGATTTTCCAGTAAAAATGTTTAGTCAGCAAAAAGATTTGCCATGGGATGAGTTCAAAAACTGGTCTAGAGTTTGTTACAAAGAGTATGATATTGATATCAAGGACCCAAATGGTTGATAGGCCTTTACCACAGATTAAATTTAGAGTACTTTCTTCTTTAAATAAAAAAGTCATAAACATGCATGATGGTCTCACTTTGTTGCCATGGAAACCTACTGGGTACAAACCTCCAGGCAATAGATCCGAAACTATTCTATTTTTTGGAGCAGTGTGCTTTGATGTGGACAAGAACATGGTTTACTTGTCATCATATGTCTGAGTATTTGTCAACAACTTTCAGTGACTGATCAGCAAACAATTTAAGTATAGTCAGCTGGCAAAGCCAAGAAAGGTGGACCAGAAATCCAAAGCTTGCCAACAGATCCTAGTTATATGCATGCTGACCAAACATCACAGATTTGATGACGGGTAACACGTCCATGCCATGTGTGCCACTTATACACTAACACAATAATTTACCATTGTTCATAACTAAAATGTTCCTAGCACCAAGGCACAGTCACAGAAAATAATTTAAAAAGTCTACCAGACATTTTTAATCTGACATCACCACTTTGTGGATGTGTTAGTAGTTATAACACCTCTGTATAGCTTGGGTGCTCTTGACATTTTTTAATAAAGAACACTAAACCACCATATTTAGGACTCCGTTAATGAAAGTTTCTCTGTTAGATTTTGACTTTGGGGTTTGCATGCAATGTTTACATGCTCGTCACCAATTGGCTAATACCCTGTTATCCGATTAATGGTGCATATTTTCATGTATCTTCAAAGCAGAATTCCTTTCTTTAAATTGTGTTGAACTTCTTAAAACACTTGGATGTAATTTTTTGTTTGTGCAATGGTTATATGTTCTCTTTGTAGTTTGTTTTCATCACCAGTTATTGCTGCTAATACCGGTATATGTTATGGTGGTAAATTCCTGGCCCTGGTTGTTCGAAGGCTAGATAACACTATCCACTGGACAAATCGCTATCCAGCATATAAGTGTTAAATAAACAAACCATGCTATCAGCTAGATAGTGATTTATCCAGTGGATAGTATTATCCACCTTTCAAACAACCCAGCCAAGTGAGCAGCCACAGTAACCTCAGTAGAAACAAGCAGAACAGTGGGCTATCTTAGAATAGAAGAATCTGTAGACGTGGAAGTAGATGTGGAATCAAACGTAGATGTAGAAGATAATGCATCCAGGAAAGATGTGGATGACGGAGCAGAACTAGTCACTGAATATGAAGTAAATGCAGGTGATGAGGATGCTGAGGAATATGACAGTGACTGCTTTGGCATAGACAGACTCTAGACATATATGAACTTGTACAGGTAGATGATGAAGACAGGCCAACAGGAGATGAAAATGTAGGCAAGATGTAAGATGTATGCTCAAGTGGTGAAGAGTAAAGAGACCTGGCAGGGAGGAATCTGGTGAAGAGACTCCAACATGAGCCTGCTCACAGGCTAGTTATATCCATGACAGTGCCCCTTTAAGTGCAAAATTAATGTCGTAGTTTTAGCTCCAGACAAGTTCTAAACAAATGTCAAGTTTCTTACACACCTATTAATCCTACTAAATGCCAAGGAGTCCCAGTGTGACTAACTCCAGTATTACAGTAATTTGGATTAGTGATTACTATACTTTTTTTCCAATGCCAGTTCAAAGAATTTTGTGTTATGTGAAGACAAGTTTCAATTTTAGCAATGCACAAGTATAAAAATTCACTTCCAGTCATCTTTTACTCATGTCAGTTATTATGACTGAAAAACTAGGCTGCCCCTGTCACATCTTTTTTTATTGCCAACATAGAGAAAACAATAGTAATAAAATACATAACTTGTTAGAAACACCAGTAGAGACCAAAAGTCCAGCAGATCTACATGATTATAGAACTGGAATTAAATTACAGTCTCTTTATGTACACCCTGTTAACCTACATTGTTGCATAACTGCTCACTTTTACAGTCCTGTCCTACTTGTGCATGGCATTTTCACTAGGCTGTGTAAACAGGAAGCAGCTGTCTTCTTGTTCATAAAATGAAGCCAAAAATGCAATGTGTGGTATAACTCAACTTCATAAAAAACAGTCTCACCACATGATCATCATATGATCCGATTTTTATAATGTTGAATCTAACCCGAGTGAGTGAAAGCAATGTGTGGTTTCAGAAAATATCCATACACACCCAGGGGAGAGCTAGGGCTCTCAAAAGCCAAATTTTTAAAGAACAGTATCGACCAAAATACTCTATAAATCAAGACAATGCTTAAATGTGAAGACAACTTTATAAAGAGGCTGTTACCTTTGATGGCGAGCCATTTTATCCAGAATCGTTAAAAATTGTGAACCATTGTTCCAGAGACAAGTACATAAGTTTATAATTACCTGATCAGTGTTCATTTCTTTCAACTATTTTTATTTATAGTAATAAGCTTAATTGCTTCCATCCTCGACAGCTTGTTGTTTGACACCTTTCCTTTCCACATAAATAAGAACCATATACCGGTACATATATTTTTTTATCTGTTACGTTGTCTGCAGTAGTAAGAATCTTGTTATACTCAATTCAAATCCAGGATTTCTTCGCTTTAATCTGAGAAGCCATCCAGTCCAATCCCTCATACAAACCTTCACCTTTCACAGCGCAAGACGATTGCACAAACCACGGCCTTTCTCGCATGTTTACTAAACCAAGCTTTTCGCGAATATCTGAAGCGCTCATGGCATCTGGCATGTCCTGTTTGTTGGCAAACACAAGAAGCACTACATTGGCTAGTAGTTCTTCCCCCAAGAGCTTGTGCAATTCTGTTTTGGTTTCTTCAATTCGCTCCGTGTCGGCGCTATCTACAACGAATATTAGACCTTGCGTACCCTGAAAGTAAACTCTCCAAAGACTTCTTATCTTGTCTTGACCACCAATGTCCCAGACTGTGAAAGATATGTTCTTGTAAGTAACGGTCTCCACGTTGAATCCTAAAGTGGGGACTGTCGACACTACTTCTTCAAGTTTTAATCGATACAAAATAGTCGTCTTTCCTGCATTATCCAGACCGACCATTAGAATTCTGACATCTTCCTTGCCGAGAAGGCGATTGAGAACATAAGAAAACACGTTTCCCATGTTCTGCAACGGCGGAAACTTGCAGTATAATTTGATACAAAAGTGAGACTCAACAACAAAAGAAGTGGCAGAATCGGACACATCACT